>OFEU01000088.1_pt1 | contig 122996 bp, 100 predicted proteins | sample 1521221 | NCBI WGS metagenome assembly OFEU01 (sample SAMN03766357, study PRJEB24113) | microbial mat metagenome | isolation source: enrichment culture HLUCC-O from microbial mat sample contains cyanobacterium... | reverse complement strand
AGACGGTTGAATCACAACCCTTTGATATCACTCAACTACTTTTAGATCCGGCTCTTAACAAAAAATTTGACTTCGGCTGAGGATTTCAGCTATTGTAAATTACATAAATGCATTATTTATGAGGAAATATTATGTTTATGTCTTCGATGAATGAAAAACTAGCGTTTCCTTTGACCGTATCCAGCGGGTATCGGGAAAACGAAAATGAAGCTGTGTTCACGAAGCAATTCGGAAACTCAACGCTCAGCCAAGCGGGTCATATAGATCGTGCCGATTCGTCTGCATCTTCGCCGCTGATTGCCCAGACGCATACCCGACCGGTCGCGGGACCGGATCTGGCCACCGACGAGCGCGGAATCATCGAAGGCGGGCCGATGGCGGCAATTCGCTATGGTCTGGAACAAGCGCAGGGGTTCATGATTGGCGACCTTCATGGAGATACATACATCACGGAATTCCTCCAGACGAACATGCCACAATTCCGCAATGAAGGTGTCGGCGTCTTTTTCATCGAAATGATCAACTCAGCAGATCAGGATATCCTGAATCGATTCATGGAAACCGGCGACAGAAGCGAACTAATCGACTACCTGCACCCGGGCTGGGACAAGGGCCCTGGCTGGATCGATTCGGTTATCGACGTCATAGACGCAGCGCGCCAGCAGGGAATCGAGGTTGTTGGGATCGATATCCCGTTCTCCGGCGATGACCGTCTCGAAACCTCGAACCCGCACTGGACACAGGTTATTCAAGGCCACATGAGCGAGCTCGCCGAGGACGAAAAATACTTGGTGTTCGGTGGCCAAGCTCATGCAGGTGATTACCCCGGAAATACCGGCGTTGATGCGCGCTTGGGGATTATGTCCGGAAGCTTCCAGTCAAACTATCATGCTTCGCTCCCTGACCGGAAAGTTCCCGCAGGTGAAGCCCAGGTCAATCCACGTGCGAACTCGTCTTCATTCGTTTTCGGCAGACCCACAGAGTGATTCGGATCAAGTCAGCTGCTTCCAAAAGCGGCAAGCAGCTGACTTGACTTACTTCAAGAAGAACCCGTTCAGAGTTGATTTCCGTTGCTTCTCATCTTGCGTAGACAGGTTTTGGACGTGTTTGGGTTATTGGGGCGTAACGGAACTCAATCCGCCATGGTCAGCACGATCTTGCCGATATGCGCGCTCGAATCCATCCGCGCATGCGCCTTGGCGACATCTTCCAGCTTGAAGGTGGAATCGATGATCGGCTTGCAAGCGCCCTTTGCGAGCAGCGGCACGACCTTCTCGCGCAGGGAATGGGCGATCTCCGCCTTCTGCGCCACCGAGCGCGGGCGCAGCGTCGAGCCGGTATGGTGCAGACGCTTGACCATCAGGCGGCGGAAATCGACCTCCGCCTTGCCGCCCTTCAGGAAGGCGATCTGCACGATGCGGCCCTCGGTGGCGGCGGCGTCGTAATTGCGCCCGATATAATCCCCGCCCACCATGTCGATGATCAGGGGTACGCCCTTGCCATCTGTCGCTTCCTTCACCACCGCGACGAAATCCTCATCGCGATAATTGATCGCGCGATCGGCACCGAGCTTCACGCAGGCCTCGCATTTTTCCTGCGAGCCGGCCGTGACGAACACGGTCGCACCGAAAGCCTTGGCGAGCTGGATCGCCGTCGTGCCGATGCCCGATGACCCGCCATGGATGAGCACGGTCTCGCCGGCCCGGAGGCCGCCGCGATCGAACATGTTGGTCCAGACGGTGAAATAGGTCTCGGGGATCGCCCCGGCCTCGACCATGGAGAGGCCTTCCGGCAAGGGGATCGCATTGTCCTGCGCCACCACCGCATAGTCCGCGTAACCGCCCGAAGCGACCAGCGCCATCACCCGGTCACCAGGCGAGAAATCCGTCGCATCCTCGCCGCAGGCCACGACTTCGCCGGCGATTTCGAGCCCGAGAATATCGGAGGCGCCGGGGGGCGGCGGATAATTGCCCAGCCGCTGGAAAACGTCGGGGCGATTGATGCCGCCGGCATGCACGCGAACCAGGATTTCGCCCTGCCCGGGCTGCGGAACCGGGCGTTCGACCAGTTTCAGGACTTCGGGACCGCCGCCGCCATCGGCGATGACGGCACGCATCGTTGCGGGATGTGTCATGGCTTTCTCCTCGTCTGATACCGGCTTTTCGTTCCGGCTCGCCCGGTTTCAGGTCGCTGATCGGGGGTCGCATGCCCCGACGGCATTGGCAAGCGCGGGTCATGTGGCTTACCCTGTGGGCAGAATACGACAAGCAGAGGAGATGGCCATGGCATTCGATCCATTCGCGGATGAGACCGTGCGCCCCCAGGCGCAGGCCCGCAATCACGTCGTCGGCCAGGATCTTTCGACATTGTCGATCGAGGAGATCGACGAGCGAATTGCGGCTCTGCGGCAGGAGATCACCCGGCTGGAGCAGATGCGCGCACAAAAGCAGGCGTCAAAATCAGCAGCGGATGCCGTGTTCAAGGCATAAGCTTGGCCGTGTGTCATTTTCACGCAATGAATCTCAATTGGAAACGCGGCGTTAACCAACCCTTAAGCTTTCCGGTTTATGAATCAGACATTCCAGACTTCTGGATGTCGAGTGGCTCCTGTCCACTCTGTTTGACGCCTCCCTGTTGAGACTTCAGAGCCGCCTTTCCAGGCGGCTCTTTTTTGATTCATCCACAGCGTTAACCCTAACCCAATGTAAACAGCGCGCCCTCCCGCATTCGGCGTTAGTTTTGCCTCGTTCCGCATGAACCGCGTCCCAGCGTTTTCGTTTGGGACAGGACACGACAATGCGCAATGCAGGAGGCGAGACATGAACGCGGACATCACTTTTCGGGAAGAAGGCGATCCGGTCGATTTCGGACGCAACTTCGTCGGTTCGGAGGCGTTCCGCGCTCTGTTCAGCGAAGGCATGGGACTCGTCGAGGAGACGGCGGCCTATCTCGACGGTGACGGGCGCGAGGAATCGCGGCTGCTGTCGCGCCAGGCATCGCTGACCTATGCCAGCGAGAGCATGCGGCTCACCACCCGTCTGATGCAGATTGCTTCGTGGCTGCTGGTCCAGCGCGCCGTGGCCGAGGGCGAGATCTCACCGGAACAGGCATTGCAGGAACAGACCCGGGTGCGCCTCACCAAGCCGGAACCGGCAAGCCCCGTCTTCGACACCGCCTCCCTGCCCCCGCGCCTGAAGGATCTGATCGGGCATTCCGTGCGCCTGCATGCGCGTATCCTGCACCTGGACAAGCTGATTTCGACGGATGAGCCCACGCGTCCGAATAACGACAGCCCCGTCGCTGCGCAGCAATGGCTGATCCGCTCGGCTTTCGGTGCGAATTGAGACCTGACGGCGCAGCCCGCAGGGAGACAGGATCGCAGCGCCCTTCGCAATGATGATCTTGCCTTGACGCCACACCGCGATATGTCGCGGTGATGGCTGAACCAAATCACCACCTCACCTCCTTTCCCGATGACGGTATCGCCGTCGTTGCCGGCGCAACCGGCGGCATCGGCGCCGCCTTCGTGCGCGCGCTCGAAGCCTCCGGACACTTCAGCCGGGTGGTCGCCGCCGCGCGCAGCAACGATGCCGCATTGGATCTGCTCGATCCTGCCGCCATCGCCGATTTCGCCAGCGGCCTTGAGGGCGCGCGCATCCGTCTCGTCATCGACGCGACGGGGTTTCTGCATGACAATGAACGCATGCCGGAAAAGTCGTGGCGCGATCTCGATGCCGGTCACATGGCCTATTCCTACGCCGTGAACGCCATCGGCCCGGCACTGCTGATGCAGCATCTGTTGCCGCTCCTGCCGCGCGAGGGCAAGGCGGCCTTCGTCACGCTCTCCGCTCGCGTCGGCTCCATCGGCGATAACCGCATCGGCGGGTGGTATTCCTACCGCGCCTCGAAAGCGGCGCTCAACCAGATCATGCGCTGCGCTTCCATCGAACTGGGCCGGCGCTGGCGCGAAGCTGTTTGCGTCGCCATGCATCCGGGCACCGTGCATTCCCCGCTGACCCAACCCTTCGCCAAGAGCGGCCTGAACGTGCGCGAGCCGGATGTCGCAGTCGGCGAGATGCTGGCCGTGATCGACGGGCTCACCAGTGAGGAAAGCGGCGGCTTCTTTGATTATCGCGGCGAGCGCCTGCCCTGGTAGCCTGATCGCCGTTATGAGCGCGCCACCTGCGCGGCATGACGCAAGAGGAGACGACGATGCGGCAACTTGCAAAAATCCTCGCGGCTCTGGTTTTGCTGTCGGGACTGACTTCGACCCCTGCAGTTCTCGCTCAGGAAGGCGGGGAGGACGCGGCCATCCGCGACGTCATTACGCGCCAGCTCGATGCCTTCCTCGCCGACGACGCCACGCGCGCCTACAGCTTCGCAGCGCCGGGAATTCAGCGCCTGTTTCCGGGCGAAGAGCGTTTCATGGGTATGGTGCGCCAGGGTTATCCGCCGGTCTATCGCCCGCGCAGCCGGGATTTCGGCGCCTTGCGCCAGACCCCGCAGGGGCCGGTACAGGAAGTCACGCTGATCGATGCGAACGGGCAGTCCTGGCTAGCTTTGTATACAATGGAACAGCAACCGGATGGCAGCTGGAAGATTGCCGGCGTGCGTCTCGTGCGCGAGGACGCGGTGGCGGCGTAGCGGCTTCAGACGAATCCTGCATCCGCATGCTGCGCAGAGATCGTTGCATCTGCATCTATCCAGAGCCGGGTTTCAAGCCCGCCATCGCGCGCTCCCGACAGCCACCAGTAATCCGGACCTGCGCAGAAACCATAATGCGGTGCGGCATCCAGCCGTTCGAGCACGAAACGCACGGCGCCTTCGCGACGCGTGAAGCGGGCATCGAAACAGCCGCTTTCGAGAATCCGCCCCTCGCGGTTCAGCAGGCACCAGTGCACGAAAAACGCCATCGCTCGTACTCCACCCTAAGCTCGGCCTGTTGAGTACAATTTGAGACAGATTGTGTCCATCTCATTTGCGCCCCACGCTTACCGAAGCATTTAACCAATTCACGCCGTGGCTCGACAAGCCAGACGATAGTGCATGAACGCACAGGCCCCTTCCCCCAAGCTTCCCCTTGCGAGCAGCTTAAACGCGCCCGAACCTGCGCCGCATACGATCAGCACAGGGGCCGTCGACATGCAGAATCTCACCATCGATCCACAGCGCCTGTGGGATACGCTGATGGAGACGGCGCAGATTGGTGGAACGCCGAAGGGAGGCATCTGCCGGGTTACCCTGACCGATCTCGACCGCCAGATCCGTGACTGGTTTCGCGTGGAATGCGAGGCTCTCGGCTGCAGCGTCGGCATCGACACGATGGGCAACATGTTCGCCGTGCGCCCGGGAAAGCGCGACGACATCGCCCCGATCGCCATGGGCAGCCATCTCGACACCCAGCCCACCGGCGGCAAGTTCGACGGCGTGCTCGGTGTGCTCGCCGGCCTCGAAGTGATGCGCACGCTGCATGATCTCGGCTACGAGACCAACGCGCCGATCATGCTCGTCAACTGGACAAACGAGGAAGGCGCACGCTTTGCGCCCTCCATGCTCGGCGCCGGCGTGCATGCGGGGCTCTATGCGCCCGACATGGCCGAGGCGATCACCGATCGTGACGGTGTGAGCCTGCGCGAGGCACTCGAAGGGATCGGCTATCGCGGCGACGTGCCCGTCGGCCAGACACGGTTCTCGGCCATGTTCGAACTGCATATCGAGCAAGGTCCGATCCTGGAGGCAGAGGGCAAGAGCATCGGTATCGTTACCGGCGTCCAGGGCATGCGCTGGTACGACATCACCCTCACGGGCCGCGAATCCCATACCGGCACCACGCCGATGAAGCTGCGCCGCAACGCGCTTCTCGGCGCGGCCCGCCTCATTGAGCACGTCGATGCCATCGCCCATGCGCATGCGCCGCATGCGGTGGGCACGGTCGGCATGGTCGAGGTGCGCCCGAATTCCCGCAACGTCATCCCCGGCGAGGTCTTTCTCACGGTCGATTTCCGGCATCCCGAAACAGCCGTTCTGGAGGCGATGGAAACCGCGCTTCATCAGGCGATCGACGCCGTCGCGGGCGAAATCGGCCTCGCAGCCGAACACCGCCGCGTCACCGACAACCCGCCCGTGGTCTTCGATACCGATTGCATCGAGGCGGTGCGGCGTGGCACGCAGCAGGCGGGATACGAGAGCCGCGAGATGCTTTCCGGCGCCGGCCACGATGCCACCTATACCGCCGCGATCGCGCCGACGGCGATGATCTTCGTGCCTTGCGAGAACGGGCTGAGCCACAACGAGGCGGAGAACGCGACCTTCGCCGATTGCGGCGCCGGCGCGCAGGTTCTGCTCAACGCGGTGCTGGATTACGATACCCGTTTCGCACCCTGAGGCGACACACCTCTCACACCACGAGCGTCACCACCGGCCCGCCGGCGGCATCGGCATCCTCGTGATCATGCGTCACGAGCAGCGTCGGCAGGCCGATCGCGCGGGCATGGCTGAAGACGAAGTCGCGGATCTCCTTGCGCAGGGGCCGATCCAGCTTGCTGAACGGCTCGTCGAGCAAAAGCGCGCGCGGCGATGCCAGCAGAGTGCGCATCAAGGCCGCGCGGGCGCGCTGGCCGCCCGAGAGCGTCGCCGGATCGCGCTCGTAGAAGCCGCCGAGCCCCGCCTGCGCCAGCGCCTCCTCCACCCGCTCCCGCCGCGCCCGCCTTCCCCCGACGCCGGCATCGAGGCCGAAGGCGAGATTGGCGCCGACGCTCAGATGCGGGAAGAGCAGGTCATCCTGGAAAAGGATCCCCAGCCGCCGCTGCTGCACGGGCAGCGCGGTGATCCTTGCGCCATCGAGCAGCACGTCGCCGCGCGCCGTGAAGGCCTTGTCGAGAAAACCGGCCACATAGGCGAGCAGCGTCGATTTTCCCGACCCGCTCGGCCCCATCACGGTCACCACGTCGCCCGGCGGAACGGTGAGGTCGAGCCCGTCCAGCAGCGCCGCGTCGTCGATGCTGATGGAAATGTCGCGCAGAACGAGCCCCGCCGCAGAACCGTCCTCACCCGCTGGTTTGGCCTGCCTCGTCACAACGGCTCCATCCATCATGCCAGTCCCTTGCGGTTGCGGTAGATCAGCGCCGGCAGGGCCAGCGCGATCGCGTAGACGGCGAGCGGCAGCAGCGCCTGGATGAACGCATAGACGCCGATCACCCGCCTGTCGCCGCCGCTCGACAGCGTCACCGCCTCGGTGGTCAGGGTGGCGATGCGCCCGGCGCCAGCGAACAATGTGGGAAGATAGAGCGCAATGCTCACGGCGAAACCGATGGCGCACGCAATCGCCAGCGGTCGCGCCAGCATCGGCAGCTTCACGCTGAAGAAGATCCGCAGCGGAGACGCCCCCAGAGCCGCCGCGCTGCGCGCATAACGCGGATCGAGCGTGCGGAACGGATCGGCGAGCGAGAGAAAGACATAGGGCATCACGAAGATGAGATGCGCCCAGATCACCGCGAACAGCGTCGCATCAAGGGAGAAATGCACCAGCAACATCTGGGCCCCGAAGAGAAAGCCGATCTGCGGCACGAGCAGCGGGAGATAGAGAGCCCACAAGGCTCCCTGCCCCACCGTCAATCCGCGCCGCTGCTCGTTCTCGAGGCAAGCCAGCGCCAGAACCATCGCCACCAGCGTCGCAGCGGCGGCGATCACCGCCGTAACTCCGGCCAGGGCCGCGACGTTACCCGCATGCTGCTCCCAGATGCGAAGCGACCAGCTCTGCGGCAGAAAATCCGGATAGCGCCAGCGATGCGCGAAGGACCATGCCGCGATGGCCACGAGCGTCGCCAGCGCCAGAACGCCGGCCGCCCAGCCGATCAGCGCCGCGCCACGCCAGAACGGCTCACCGGCGCCACGCCGGACACCGCGCGCCAGCCAGGCGCGATGGATTGCACCGACGGGGATCTCCATCAGCCGCCACAGGCCGATCCCGGCGACGACGATGGCGAATTGCAGCGTTGCGGCGGCAGAAGCCGGGTAATACATGCCCAGATCATAGCCGGCGAACCAGCGCGCCGCCACCACCGAGAGCGGCGGCGGATTGCCGGGTCCGAGGATCAGCGCCATCTCGACATTGGCCAGCGAGAAGGCGAGCACGGCATAGATCGGAAGACGGATCTGGCGGTAGATCTGCGGCATGATCACCGCGACGAAACCCCGCGCCGGCCCGTATCCCAGTGCCGCAGCCGCCTGCAGCATCGGGCGCAGCGCCACCTGCGTGCTCGCGGCGATGATCATCAGGATGAGATAGACCGTCTCCTTCAGGACGAGCCCGGCAATCAGGCTCAGCCCATAGGCATCGTTCACCGTGGCGATGCCGGGCGGGCGCTCCCAGCCGGTGGCCCAGGGCGAGAAGCCGCGCGCGATCAGACCGCTCGGCGCCACCAGAAAGGCGAAGCCGATGGCGATGGCGACATGCGGCGTCGCCAGAAGCGGTGGCAGCGCCGCGCGCAGGATTTCGAAGGCGCGCGTGCCCACGCTGGTGGCACACAGCGCGATCGCGAGGATCAGCGAGATGAGGCTTGCACCGAAGCCCACGGAGATCGTCAGCCACAGCGCCGAGCGAAAACCTGCATAGGCGAAGAGCTCGCGCCAGGGATCGAGCGAGAAATCGCGCGTACCCAGCACCGGCAGATAGCCGAAGGCCGGCAAGAGCGTCCAGAGCAGCCCCGCGCCGATCGGCGCGAGCAGGATCAGCAGGGTCAGGACCGGCGCGAGACGCAGCATCGGATCAGCGCGCCGTCCGCGCTTCCCAATCTTCGACGATCCGCGTCATCCAGGAGGGATGCGGCTCAAGCAGCACATCGGCAATCTCTTCAGGGCCTGGCATGGCGGGGTGCTGCGATGTTTGCGCGAACAGCGCGCGCGCATCCGCGTCCAGCCTGTCCGTATCGAGCACGGTGAAGGCACCGAGCACGGTCGGATCCTGCGCATGCGCCTGAGCCTCCGGCGACATCAGGAAATTCGCGACGACCATCGCACCTTCCCTGTTCGCGGCATTATAGGGTATCGCGACGAAGGAAGTGTTGCCGATGGTACCGCCATCGAGGAAATAGACCCGCGCCGTATCAGGCAGAAGCCCCGTCTCGGACAGAAGCGCCGCCGTTGCCGGGTTGAACGTCACCGCGATCTCGATCTCGCCGTCGTCAAGCAGGCGATCGAGATCGGCACTGGAGCCGGGAAAGTCCGTGCCACCCCGCCAGAAATGCGGACGGATCGCCTCATACCACGCCCAGAACGGCGCCGTGGCATCGGCATAAGTCGCATCCGTCGCCTCTTCCTGCAGCAATGCGGGATCGGGCGTCAGTTCGTAGAGCGCCTGTTTCAGGAAGGTGGCGCCCAGGAAATCGCGCGCATTTGGATGCGTCAGCAGCCCCGGATTCTCCCGCGCCCAGTCAAGCATGTCGGGGATCGATCCGGGCAGGTCCTCACGATCGACGCGGGCGGAATCGTAGACAAAGGCAACCTGGGCCACGCGCCACGGCGCCGCCATGCCATCGACGGGAATGGTGAAATCGACCACGTTGGAAGGTTTGCCCCGCTCGTCCACCAATGCATAGTTGGGTAGCGCTCCCGTAAAGGGCCCGAAAAGCAGATCCTGATCTTTCATTGTGAAGAGGTTCGGGCCGTTGATCCAGATCAGATCTACCGTACCACCCTCGTCTCGCCCGGCGGCCCGCTCGGCCACGACCCGCGCAACCGCCTCGGCGGTATCGGTCAGCTTGACGTGCTCGATGCGCACACCGTAGCGCTCGCGCACCCGCTCACCGGCCCATGCGATGAATGCGTTGCCCCTCTCGTCACCCGCCCAGGCATTCCAGTAGACGGTCTGACCTTCGGCCGCCGCCACGATCTCGTCCCAGCTCGAAAGCGCATCCGGCGCGCCATTCTGAGCCTTCGCTGCGCCTGATGAGAGCAGAAGCGCTGCGATTGCGATTGCGCCGAACCATCGGCGCCTTGGCCGTTCCATGCTTGTCACGCAGATATCTCCCGGATTTCGAACATCGCTGCACGCCGAGACGGGGCGCACTGTCACCTATACGCCGCAATGCAGCGATTCGTTACACGATCACACATCCGTGAAGGCCCTTGCGGGTTTGCCAGCGGGCTGCACGGGCGTTAAAGAAATACTCTCAATTCTGCGCTACGCAGTCATGAAGGGTACAGATTTCCGCCAAGCGGGGGCAGCGGGAATCTCTGGAGTATGTGAATGAAGCGCGTCTGCGGGCCAGTGTCCCGAACGCCTGTCTGGAAAGCGTTTTGCCTCGCCCTCATGCTCGGTATGATGCCGATGGGGAGCGCGTATGCGTTCGACTTCTTCGGCCTGTTCGGGCGTGGCGAGACCCTGCCCGAACCGAGCGCCGACGCGCTCCCCTATGATTTGCAGATCGATGTTGTCGGCGATGATTCGCAGCTGCGCACCGCGATCGAGGACATTTCGACGCTGCATCAGCTGCGCAGCGATGCTCCGCCGGATGCCCAGGCGCTCGCCCGGCGCGCGCAGGGCGACATTCTTCCCCTGATCGACGCATTGTGGGGGCTGGGCTATTACAATGCCAGCGTCGCCATCGAAGTGGCCGGGGTCACCATGCGTGTGGGGACGGATCGGGTCGATGCGGCAAACGATGCGGCAAGTCCGTTTCGCGGGAGCGCGCGGGTGCCCGTGCGCATCGCCATCGATCCGGCGCAACGCTTCACCATTCGCAACGTCGCAATCGTCGAAGCGGGAACCGGCCAGCGGCTCGGCCCGACGGCGATCCCCGAGGATGTCGTTGCCCTCGCCCCCGGCGATCCCGCTTCCGCCGCGAATATTCTGAGCGCACAGGCGCGCATCGTCGATTACTATCGCGCGCAATCGCGCCCCTTCGCCGATATCGTCGAGATCGACCCGGTGGTGAACCATCCCGAACGGGTCATGGATCTGACCATCGCGGTCTCCCCCGGCCCCGTCGCCGGCCTCGGGCCGATCACGATCGCGGGCAACGAGAATGTCGACGAGCGGGTGATCCGCTCCTTCATCTATACCGAACCCGGCGATCCCTATTCGCCCGAGGCGCTGGCAGGAATTCGCACCACCGTCACGCGGATCGACGCCCTCGCCTCAGTGCGCGTGCGCCATGGCGACACCCTCGATGCCGACGGCAATCTGCCCCTTGATGTCGAGGTGACCGAGCGGCTGCCGCGCGTGCTGGGCGCTTCGGCGCAATTCTCGACCACGGACGGCCCCTCGACGCGCGTCTACTGGACACATCGCAACCTGTTCGGTGGCGCCGAGCGACTGCGCCTCGAAGCCTCGGCCTTCTATCTGACGCAGGGCGGCGGCGCGCTGTTCGACCGGCGGCGCAATGTCTTCGACGATCTCGGCGGGCGTGTTTCCGCGAGCTTCATGAAGCCCGCCCTGTGGGGTACGCGCAATGATTTCCTCGCCGATGCCCGCATCGAGCGCGACCGGGCAGACGGTTTCGACACACGGCTCGTGAACGTGACCGCCGGTCTCCGCCATCGCTTTTCGGACACGTTCAACATCCAGGCCGGGATCGAGTATGAGCACGGCATCACCAAGGATGACACGCGCAAGCGCGATTACCGCCTCGTCGGCATCCCGCTCACGCTGGAATTCGATTCCTCCGACAGCCGGCTGGAGCCGACCGAGGGCATTCGGCTCAGTGCCGGTGTGACACCTTACGCGGGGGCGCTTGGCTCGTCCCTGAACATGGTGAAGACACGCTTCGACCTGTCGACCTACTATGCGCTTGATGATCGCGCCCGCTACATCCTCGCTGCGCGTATCGGGTTCGGCTCCATCGTCGGGCCTGATCTCGAGAAAATCCCGGCCAACCGGCGTTTCTTTGCCGGTGGTGGCGGATCGGTACGCGGCTATGCCTATCGCAGCCTGAGCCCGATGCGTGCCGGCCATCCGATCGGCGGCCGCTCCCTGATCGAAGGCTCGCTCGAGGCGCGCATCCGCATCACCGATACGATCGGCATCGTGCCCTTCATCGATGCCGGCGGCGCTTTCCGCGAGAGCTATCCGGATTTCGGGGAGCGACTGCGCTTCGCCGCCGGTCTCGGTCTGCGCTATCATACCGGGATCGGTCCGATCCGCCTCGATTTCGCCGTCCCGCTTCAAAAGGAGGATGGTCAGCGCGGCTATGGCATCTATATCGGCATCGGGCAGGCCTTTTGATGATGAAACCGATCCGCACCCTCTCCGGCATCGCTGCCCTCGTTCTCGCCGTGCTCGTCGGCGGCTGGCTCGTCTTCGCCACGCCCGGTCAGGCCGATGACGACCAGAGCGCGCTGGCCTCGCTGATCTCGCGCCTTTTGACCACGCCGACGACACGTGTCTCCATCGGCGATATCGATGGCGCCTTGTCATCGACGGCCGTGATCTCGAATATCACCATCTCCGACGAGGAAGGCCCCTGGTTGCGTCTGGATCGGGTCAGCCTCGACTGGAGCCGCGCCTCGCTGCTGCGGCGGCGTCTGCAGGTGAACGCGCTGGATATCGGCACGGTGGAATATCTGCGCCCGGCGCAGACGCCACCGCAGGAGCAGGACGCCGCCGAAAGCGGGCCACTCTTTCCCGAATTGCCGCTCGAGGTGCGCATAGATGCATTCAACCTCGATGAGTTGATCGTGGGCGCGCCGGTTCTGGGGGAAGAAGCACGCTTCACCGCCGAAGGTTCCGCCCGGCTGGCAGACCCGTCAGAGGGTCTCGATCTCAGCTTCGCCGCGCGCCGCCTCGACGATGACGCCGCTCTTGATCTGGAACTCGACTATATTCCGGAAAACAACCGGCTGACCATTGATCTCGCCTTCGCCGAGCCCGCCGGCGGGCTTGTCGGCACGCTCCTTGATCTGCCTGGTCGTCCACCCGTGAATCTTACCGTGAGCGGTGATGATCCGCTCGATGATTTCGACGCCCGGCTCGATTTCAGCGCTGGCCCGCAAATCGGGGCGCGCGGTCAGGCGCGGGTGGTGCGCAACGACGCGGCCCACGATTTCGACCTCGACCTCGCCGCGCGCCTGGCCGGCCTGATGCCGCCTGCGGTCGCGCCCTTCTTCGAGGGCGAGACGCGGCTGACCGGTGATGCGCAGTTGCGCGATGATACGGCATTTCGGCTCGATGATCTGAGCCTGCGCACGCAGGTTGCACGGCTCACCATCGGCGGCACGATCTCAGCTGATCGCGATCTCGATGTCCGGGTCACGGGCCGCGCACTCCCCGGCAGTGACGGCGTCAGCCGTGCCGGTGACGTGGCGGTGGACACACTCGCCCTCGATCTGCAGGTGGCGGGCCCGCTGACGGCACCTGCCCTTGACGGTACGATCGAGGCAGCGGGAGTCGAGACGCCGCGAGCCGCGCTCGAACGGCTCGATCTCGACATCGCGATCAATCCGCAAACCGCTCGGTCAACCGGGGATGATGGCGCCGATCGCTTCGATTTCCGCGTCAACGGTGATGCGCAAGGTATCGCGCTGGCCGATTCGGCCCTCGACAGGGCACTCGGCGGCAGCCTCGAAATCGCAGCCCATGGCGTGCTCGGCACCGATGGCGTTGCCGATCTGGCCGAAGCGCGACTGATGACGCCGACCTTCGCCGGCAATCTCACCGGCAGCGTCGGCAGCGAATCGCTCGATGCGACGCTGAGCGCGATGATCGCCGATCTGGCACCGTTCTCAGGGCTCGCCGGCCTGCCACTGCGCGGCGCGGCGGATCTGACGGCGCGGATGGCGGGCAACCCGTCGATCGAGCAGGTCGTCGTGGCCCTGTCCGGCGATCTGCGTGATTTCGGCACCGGCAACGACATGATCGACGGCCTGCTCGGCGAGACGACGCGGCTGAGCGGCAACGTCGCGCAGATCCCCGGCGGTCTCTCCTTCGATGAACTGCGTCTTGCGGGCAGCAATCTCACCGCGCAGCTCGACGGGCGGGCCGATGACGGCGCGGCCGACATTCGCCTTGATGTCGGCGTGGCCGATCTCGCGCCCCTCGATCCCCGCATCACCGCCGGGCGGCTCGATGGCGATCTGCGCCTGACGGGATCGCTGGAACAGCCTGATCTGAGCGGCACAGTGCAAATCGCGGACATGATCGCCCTCGATCGTTCGGTGCCACGGCTCGCCCTGACGCTGGACGGGACCGATCTCACCGGCCTTCCGGATCTGCGCCTCGCACTCGACGGGCGCGTCGCCGGCAATGCCGCGCAAGGCGGGTTGCGGCTGCGCGCGCGTGCCGCAGGCGGATATGCGCTGGAAGATCTCGCGATCACCATCGGCTCCGCCCGCCTTGACGGCGCGGTGACCCTCGATGCCGACAACCGCGCCGAGGGGCGCATCGCGCTCGATGCAGAGGATCTCGACGATCTGAGCGCGCTGCTGCTGACGGAGCTCGGCGGCAGTCTTGCCGCGACGATTGATCTCGCCATCGCCGATGGCGGCCAGGATACGCGGATTGACGCGCGTGGTGAAGCGCTCGGTTTCGGCGATATCACCGTATCGGTCTTTGAGGCTGACATGCAGGGCAGCGACCTCCTGCGGGCCCCCGCATTCGCCGGCACGGCACGGGCGGAGAGCCTCGCCGTCGCCGGCCAGGAATTCAGCCGCGTGGCGCTGACCGCCGAAGGCGTTGCGGATGAGACACGTTTCACCGCCGAGGCGCGGGCGCAGGGTTTCGATCTCGATGCGCGCGGGCGCCTCACGCCGCGCGATTCGGATTTCGTGATCGGGCTCGACGTCCTCTCCGCCACGCGCGGCCAGCGCAGCCTTGCACTGCGGCAGCCCGCGCAGATCATCATTGCCGATGGCAGCGCCACGTTCGAGGATGTCACCATCGCGGCCAATGGCGGGCGCATCACCATCGCAGGCGCTGCCGGCGAGAGCCTCGATCTCGCCGTGGACATCACCGCCCTGCCCCTGTCGATCTCGGAGATCTTCGTCCCCGGCCTCGGCCTGACCGGGACGGCGGAAGGCGGGGCGCGACTGCGCGGAAGCGCGGATGCGCCGCAGGGCGATTACCGGCTCAGCCTCTCCGATGTCGCCCTGCCGCAATTACGCGAAGCGGGTATTCCCAGCGTCAACGTCACCGCCTCCGGCACGATTGCCGATCAGCGCATCGGCGTCGATGCCGGGATCAGCGCCGCCGCAGCGGATCTGCGCATCACCGGGAGTGTCCCGATCGATCAGACCGATGCGCTCGATCTGCGTGCGCAGGGCAATCTCGATCTCGCGGCGGCGAATATCATCCTCGCACCGCAGGGCCGGCGGCTGACCGGCGCCGCGCAGGTCGATGTCACGATTCGCGGCATGAGCGCGGCGCCGCGCATCGACGGGACGGCGACGGTCAGTGCGGGGCGTTTCACCGACGAATCGCTGGGCCTCGATATTTCCGCGATCAATACCAGGCTGGTTGCGCAGGGCGACGTGCTGCGCATCGATTCCTTCAGCGCCGCCACCCCGAATGACGGCACGCTCGCCGCATCCGGACAGGTGCGCATCGATCCTGCTGCGAATTTCCCCGGCGATCTGCGCATCACCGGGCGCAATGCGCGCCTCGTCTCGAACGATCTCGCGACCGCGACAGTCGATCTCGACCTCTCGCTCACCGGCGCCCTGGTGACGCAGCCGCTGATTTCCGGCGGCGTGACCCTGACGACGCTCGACATCACCGTCCCCGACCGCCTCCCCACGACATTGCAGCCGCTTCCCGGCACCCGCCATGTCGGCGCACCGGAAAACGTGCTTGCACGTCTGGCCCTGCGGGATGCAGCGGGTCGCGAGCGCGGCGTGCGCTTCAATGCCCGCCTCGACCTCACCATCGACAGCCCGAACCGCATCTTCATTCGAGGGCGCGGCATCAATGCGGAGCTTGGCGGTGCGCTGCGCCTGAGCGGAACCAGCCGCGATCCGGTTGCGATCGGCGGCTTCGAATTGCGGCGCGGTCGCTTCGACCTGCTCGGCCAGCGGCTCGACCTGACGCGCGGCACGCTCGATTTCGCCGGCGATCTTGTGCCCTTCATCGATTTCGTCGCCGAGACGCAGGTGAGTGACGCAACGGTCAGCATCAGGGTCTCGGGCCCCGCCGATGATCCCTCCTTCATTCTCAGCTCGGTTCCCTCCCTGCCCGAGGATGAGATCCTCTCGCGCATCCTGTTCGATCAGGCCTCGGGCGGGCTGTCTGCCGCGCAGGCGCTGCAACTCGCGCAAGGCATCGCCACCCTCACCGGTGGAGGCCCCGGCGCCTTCGACCAGCTGCGCCGGGCGCTCGGCGTCGACAGCCTCGACATCACGGCCGATGCGGAGGCTCCCGCCGTGGGCGTTTCGCGCTATATCGCCGACAATGTCCGCGTCGGTATCCGCGCTGGCGCGCGACCGGAGGATACCGGGGTCTCCGTGGATATCGACCTCAGCCGCCGATTGCGGCTACAGTCGCAGGTCGGCGCTGATGGCGATACCTCCGTGGGTATCGGCTTCGAGATCGAATACTGAGTCAACCTGCTTGTGAAGGGGACCCGCCATGAAGATCGATGGCGTTCATTACCGCACGATTTTTCCCGCCGAGGATGGCGACGGGATCATGGTCATCGACCAGACCAGGCTGCCCTTCGCCTTTGCATTGCTGCGCCTGCGCGACATGGACGAGGCTGCACAGGCGATCGTCACCATGGTCGTGCGCGGCGCCCCATTGATTGGCGCGACGGCGGCCTACGGCGTCGCCATGCAGATGCGCGCCGATCCCTCCGATGCCTCGCTGGCCGGCGCCATCCGCCGCCTCACCGCGACGCGTCCCACCGCCGTCAACCTGCATTGGGCGCTTTCGCGCATGGAGCGCTGCCTCAGCGCCGTTCCGACTTCGCAGCGTGCCGAGCGCGCCTTCGCCGAGGCGGCTGCGCTGTGTGACGAGGATGTCGAGCAATGCCGGCAGATCGGCGCCCATGCCATGACGCTGATCGCCGAGCGCCACCGCGAGACCGGGCGCCCCGTCAACATCCTCACCCATTGCAATGCCGGCTGGCTCGCCTGCGTCGACTGGGGCACCGCGCTCTCGCCGATCTATCAGGCGCATGATGCGGGCATTCCGGTTCATGTCTGGGTGGATGAGACCCGCCCGCGCAACCAGGGCGCGGCGCTGACGGCCTACGAGCTCGGTGGCCACGGCGTGCCGCATACGGTCATCGTCGACAATGCCGGCGGCCATCTGATGCAGCACGGCAAGGTCGACATGTGCATCACCGGCACCGACCGCACCACGGCCACGGGTGATGTGGCGAACAAGATCGGGACCTATCTCAAGGCCCTCGCCGCGCGTGACAACGGCGTGCCCTTCTACGTCACCCTCCCCGCTTCCACGATCGACTGGACCATCGATGACGGTGTGAGCGGCATCGAGATCGAGGAGCGTGCCGAGCGCGAGGTGACGCATCTCACCGGTCTCACCGATTCCGGGACGATCGAGACGATCCGCGTCGTGGCGCCGGGCTCGCCTGCGGGCAACCCCGCCTTCGACGTTACCCCTGCCCGCCTCGTCACCCGGCTGATCACCGAGCGCGGCATCTGCGAGGCCAGCCGCAAGGGCCTGCTCGGCCTCTACCCGGAACGCCGCGCGGCAGCGGAGTAGGACCGCCACGCGCCCCCTGCCGCATGAAGGCCGCGCCAGAACTCCCCTCTTCGCCCCCGCTCATACCTCAAAATATTCATCATCTCCCCGGTCTGTACACCGCGCTGGGGAGGGAGGCCGGGCGCGGCCTTCATGCAGGGCAATCAATCACCCGCGGCCCTTGTCGTACGGGTTCTTGCCCGTGCGCAGGGAAACCCGGATCGGGGTGCCCGGCAGGTTGAAGGCTTCGCGCAGGCCGTTGACGAGGTAGCGCGTGTAGCTCTTGGGCAGGGCGTGGAGCTGGTTGCCGAAGAAGGCGAAATGCGGCGGGCGGGCCTTGATCTGGGTCATGTAGCGGATCTTGATCCGCCGCCCCGAGACCGCCGGAGGCGGATTGGCCTCCACCGCCTCGCCCAGCCACTGGTTGAGCTTCGCCGTGGAAATGCGCGTGTTCCAGGTCTCGTGGGCCTTGAAAACAGCCTGCATCAGGCGGTCGAGCCCCTCGCCGGCGAGGCCCGAGAGCGGCACCACCGGCGCGCCCTTGACCTGCGGCAGAAGCCGCGTCGCCTTTTCGCGCAGATCCTTCAGGAGTCCCTGCTGATCGGCAACGAGATCCCATTTGTTGAGCCCGATCACCACCGCCCTGCCCTCGCGCTCGATCAGATCGACGATGGTCAGATCCTGTTTCTCGAACGGAATCGTGGCATCAAGCAGAACCACCACGACATCGGCGAAACGCATGGCGCGGATCCCGTCGGATGTGGCGAGCTTTTCCAGCTTGTCGTCAATGCGGGCACGCTTGCGCAGACCCGCCGTGTCGATCAGCTTGGCGTGGCGCCCGCGCCAGGTCCAGTCGATGGTGATCGCATCGCGGGTGATCCCGGCCTCGGGCCCGGTGAGCAGACGCTCCGATCCGATCAGCTGGTTGATCAGCGTGGATTTTCCGGCATTCGGGCGCCCGAGAATGGCGATGCGCACCGGGTCGTCATCGCCGCGCTCGGCTTCATCGTCCTCGACCGCATCGGGCAGCAGTTCGCGCAACTGGTCATAGAGCTCGTCGAGCCCGGTTCCATGCTCGCCGGAAAAGGCGATGGGCTCGCCGAGGCCGAGTTCGTAGGCGTCGTAGACATTGGCGATCCCGGTCCGGCTCTCCGCCTTGTTCGCGAGCAGGATCACCGGCTTGCCGGATTTGCGCACCAGTTCGGCGAAGGGGACGTCCGTCGGCAGAAGGCCGGTGCGGGCGTCGATGACGAACAGCACGGCATCGGCATCCTCGATCGCCGCCTCGGTCTGGGCGCGCATGCGCCCGAGCAGGCTGCCGGAATCCGCCTCCTCCAGCCCGGCCGTATCGACGATCGCAAAGCGCAGATCCGCCAGACGCGCCTCGCCCTCACGGCGGTCACGGGTGACGCCAGGCAGATCGTCGACGAGCGCGAGACGCCGGCCGACGAGGCGGTTGAACAGGGTCGACTTGCCCACATTCGGGCGGCCGACAATGGCGACGGTGGGCTGCATGGCCTTGCGCTTTCGCGTATACGCGGTTGGTCGCCGCTATCGGCTTACATGGTCTCGACAGGCCCGGCGGCCACGAGTGCGGAATAGATCTCGAGCCGCCCGCGCAGGCCCGAAGGCGTATCGGGATCGGCGGCCATCTCGTCGAACCAGCGCCCGGCCTCGTCGTAATTGTCGCGGCGCAGAGCCGCGAGCCCGAGCGCCTCGCGCGCGGAATGGCGGTAGGCGTTATCCGGAACGGCGAGCTCTTCCAGCGCGGCAGCAGCCGCTGCGGGATCGGTATCGAGCCGCAACATGGCTGCGCGCAGGCTGGCGAGATCGCGCATGCTGGTCGGCACGCTCGCATCTGAAGCGAGATCGTCGAAGGCTTCCGCCCCCCGCGACGCGCTCTGTTCACCGAGCGCAGCTGCAATGCGGAAACGCGCCAGCAGCGGGAAACCGCCGCGCTCGCCCTCGGCCAGTTCCTCCAGCATGGCGATGCCACTGTCGCGGTTGCCCTCGTTGATCATCTGCTGGGCATCGAAGAGCTGCGCCGAAGCCTCGTGGGCGCGCTGCGTCTCGATATATTCCCAGTACCGCCAGCCGCCGACGCCCGCCACGACCAGCACCGCAACCGCCACGAACACACCGCCCCAGCGCTTCCAGAACGCCATGGCCCTGTCGCGGCGGAATTCCTCGTCGACCTCGCGGAAAAACTCGTTCATTGCCTGACCTGTTCGATATTCGGCGCGCCGATGCGCATTTTGATCAAGCGGCTCGACTAGCACAGGCCTGCGCGCAAGGCGAGACGCTTTCTCCGTCGAGCCTTGCCGGCCCGTGTTCTTCTCCTGGCGCGTACGCGTTCCACATCTTATGCGCGTACGCGTTCCACTTGCGCCCCGCAGCGCGTCAGCTTGCTCTCCAGCGCCTCGAAACCGCGATCGAGATGGTAGACCCGGTTGATCGTGGTCTCGCCTTCAGCCGCCAGAGCGGCGATGACGAGAGAGACCGAGGCGCGCAGATCCGTCGCCATCACGGGCGCCCCGCGCAGTTCCGGCACCCCCTCGACGATGGCAAGATCACCGTCGAGGCGGATCTTCGCACCGAGGCGGGCGAGCTCCTGCACATGCATGAACCGGTTCTCGAAAATCGTCTCGCGAATATGCGAGATGCCATCGGCCCGCGTCATCAGCGCCATGAATTGCGCCTGCAGATCGGTGGCGAAGCCGGGGAACGGTTCGGTCGTCACGTGCACCGGCGCCAATCTGCCGCCCTGGCGGCGCACGCGGATGCCCGAGGGCGTCTGGCTGATCTCGACCCCGGTGCGCGCGACCACATCCAGCGCCGATTGCAGCAGATCCGCGCGCGTGTTCTCCAGGGTCACATCGCCGCCCGCCATGGCGACGGCCATCGCGTAAGTGCCCGTCTCGATACGATCCGGCAGCACGGCGTGGCGCGCCCCGTGCAGGCTCGTCACACCCGCGATCGTGATGCGCGGCGTGCCCGCGCCGGTAATCTCTGCGCCCATGGCGTTGAGACAATCGGCGACATCAACGATTTCGGGCTCGCGCGCGGCATTCTCGATGACGGTCTCGCCGCGCGCCAGAGCTGCTGCCATCATCGCCACATGCGTGCCGCTCACGGTCACCTTGGGAAAGGCGATCCGCGCGCCGCGCAGGCCGTCCTTCGCCCGGGCGACCACATAGCCCGCATCGATCTCGATCTCGGCACCGAGCGCCTGGAGCGCATCAATCAGGAGGTCGACCGGGCGCGTGCCGATGGCGCAGCCGCCGGGCAGGGAGACACGGGCCTCGCCGAAGCGCGCGAGCAGCGGCGCGATCACCCAGAAGCTCGCCCGCATGCGCGAGACGAGTTCATAGGGCGCGGTGGTATCAATGATGGTGGAGGCCTGGAGCCGCAGGGTCTGGCCCGATTCGGCGCTCTCGCCCGGGCGGCGCCCCACGATGGTGTGATCGACACCGTGATTGCCCAGAATCCGCAAAAGCAGCTGCACATCGGCAAGGCGCGGCACGTTCGCGAGTTCGAGCGTCTCGGCTGTCAGCAGGCTCGCCGTCATCAGGGGCAAAGCCGCATTCTTCGCGCCGGAAATCGGTATCGCGCCGTTGAGCGACGCCCCGCCGCGGATGATGATGCGATCCATGCCCTCTAACCCCCACCGAAATCATTGCCGCGACATGCCGCCGCGTCGTCGTTTTGAGCCGGCAAAAACGGCGAGATCAAGATGACTCGCCCGCCTCACCCGGCTTCTTGTCCGTCCCGGCCTGGGCATCCGGCTGCTCTGCCGCGCCGCCTGCCTTGCTCGAACCAGCCTGCAGATCCGGAGCAGCGCGTTTGCGCGCCTGCTGCTTGCGCCGTTTCAGATTCTCCCGCAACGCCGCCTTGAGCCGCGCCTCGCGCCCCTGATCCGCCATCCGCCAACCCCCGGAGACCGCCCGTTTTGCGACCCTTCGTCGCTTCGAACCGGAATAAGGCTTTACACGGGCTCTCTCAAGCGCCAATCCCCCTATATTGGAATCATTCGCATTGACGGATCGCAATGTGCGACAACGCCCGTGATGCGAAAGTTCGGTACAGCGTCGCGCGCAGCGCGGCTCATCCCCCGGTGAAGCGATGGATTACGTCCGTTATTTCGAAAACGCCCTCGACAGCCTCAAGCAGGAACGCCGGTATCGGGTCTTTGCCGATCTTGAGCGGATCGCCGGCGAATTCCCGCGTGCGCGCTGGCACAGTCCGGAAGGCGTGCGCGAGATCACGGTATGGTGCTCCAACGATTATCTCGGCATGGGGCAGAACCCCGCCGTCATCGCGGCCATGGCCGAGACGGCGCAGCATTGCGGCACGGGCGCCGGCGGCACCCGCAACATTTCCGGCACCAGCCATCCCATCGTCGGGCTCGAAGCCGAGCTCGCGGATCTGCACGGCAAGGAAGCCGCCCTCGTCTTCACCTCCGGTTATGTCTCGAACCAGACCGGCATCGCCACGATCGCGCGGCTGATTCCCGGCTGCGTGATTCTTTCGGATGCGCTCAACCACAATTCGATGATCGAGGGCGTGCGCAATGCAGGTTGCGAGAAGCAGATCTTCCGCCACAACGATCTCGCCCATCTCGAAGAGTTGCTCATCGCCGCCGGCGACAAGCCGAAGCTGATCGTCTTCGAGAGCGTCTATTCCATGGATGGCGATATCGCGCCGATCGCACAGATCTGCGATCTGGCCGAGCGCTACAACGCCATGACCTATATCGACGAGGTGCATGCGGTGGGCATGTACGGCCCGCGCGGCGCCGGCATCGCCGAGCGCGACGGGGTGATGCATCGCATCGACGTGATCGAGGGCACGCTCGGCAAGGCTTTCGGTGTGCTCGGCGGCTATATTACCGGACGCACGGCGGTGATCGACGCGGTCCGCTCGCATGCGCCCGGCTTCATCTTCACCACCGCCCTGCCCCCGGCGATCTGCGCGGCGGCCGCGACCTCCGTGCGCCATCTCAAGGCCTCGCAGGTCGAGCGTGACGGCCAGCAGCGCCAGGCCGCGCGCGTGAAGCAAGTTCTCGGCGAGGCCGGCCTGCCGGTACTGTTGACGCCGACGCATATCGTTCCGGTGATGGTGCGCGACGCCGAGACCTGCAAGGCGGCCTCGGACCGTCTGCTGGAGCGGCACGACATCTATATCCAGCCGATCAACTACCCCACCGTCCCGCGCGGCACCGAGCGGCTGCGCATCACCCCGACACCGCTCCACGGCGAAGCGCATATCGGCCATCTGCGCGACGCACTGCTGGAGACCTGGGAGGCGCTCGGCCTGCCGCTGCACGAGATCCGCCACGCCGCCGAATGAGGGGCGTGACGGCCCGGAATGCGCGAAATCCCGGTGCGGAGCATTTTCTTCATCGAAACAGCCCCGCCGCTCTTGCCAGCCCCCGCGCAATCCGATATCCACCCGCCGCAAGCGAGACGCCACGCGCCTCGCCCTTTCGCTGCCGTAGCTCAGTGGTAGAGCACTCCCTTGGTAAGGGAGAGGTCGTGAGTTCAATCCTCACCGGCAGCACCAGCGCAAACGCTCCCGAGCAAAGCTGATCGAGATTGCGCATTGCCAAGTGCGCCTTGTCTCCGGCACCCTTCCCTTGACGTCGCATCCCGCGCTACAACATCGGGGAAATCGTCGCCGCGGTCGCATCAGCCGCAGCGCGCCCTTCAGGAGCCCCCCGACCATGAGCGATCCGCGTCTGCCGTTTCTCGCCGAGCTGGAAAAGAAGATCCTGTGGCTGTCCACCTGGACGATCCATAATGCGAACCATCTGCGCGAGAGTGCGGACGGGTTGAAGGTCGGCGGGCATCAGGCGTCATCGGCCTCGCTCGCCACCATCATGACGGCGCTCTACATGGCCGCGCTCCGGCCCGAGGATCGCGTCGCGGTGAAGCCGCATGCGAGCCCGGTCTATCACGCGATCCAGTATCTGTTCGGCAAGCAGAGCCGGGAGAATCTGGAGAATTTTCGCGGCTTCAAGGGGGCGCAATCCTATCCCTCGCGTACCAAGGATGCCGATGACGTGGACTTCTCGACGGGCTCCGTCGGGCTGGGCGTGGCGCAGACGCTGTTTGCCAGCATCGTGCAGGATTACGTGAAGGCGCATGGCTGGGCCAAGGATCGCCGCGAGGGCCGCATGATCGCCCTCGTCGGCGATGCCGAGATGGATGAGGGCAACATCTTCGAGGCGCTGCTGGAGGGCTGGAAACAGGGCGTGCGCAACACCTGGTGGATCGTCGATTACAACCGTCAGAGCCTCGACGCCGTCATCCGTGAAGGCCTCTATGCCCGGTTCGAGGCGCTGTTTCGCGCCTTCGGCTGGGATGTCGTGACGCTGAAATACGGCTCGCTGCTTGAAGAAGCCTTCGCCGAGCCCGGCGGCGACAAGCTGCGCGACTGGATCGACACCTGCCCGAACCAGCTCTATTCCGCGCTGACCTTCCAGGGTGGCGCTGCCTGGCGCAAGCGGCTGATGGATGATCTGGGCGATCAGGGCCCGCTCACGGCCCTGATCGAAAAGCGCTCCGACAAAGAGCTCGGGCGGCTTATGACCAACCTCGCCGGCCACGATCTGCCGACATTGCTGGAGGCCTTCGAGGGGATCGACCATGATCGCCCCGTCGTCTTCCTCGCCTACACGATCAAGGGCTTCGGCCTGCCGCTCGCCGGCCACAAGGACAACCATGCCGGCCTGCTCACGCCCAAGCAATTCGCTACCTATCGCGAGCAGGCGGGCGTGCGCGAGGGGCATGAATGGGATCGCTTCGAAGGGCTCTCGCTGCCCGAAGACGCGCTGGAGGCCTTCCTCGACAAGGTGCCATTCCGCGCCGGTGGCGAGCGACGCCTGAGCGCGCCGGTCCTGCCTGTGCCGGATGATTTCCCGGTGCCGCACCAGGCAAGCCTGTCGACGCAGCAGGGCTTCGGCATGATCCTCAACGAACTCGGCCGCAACGACACGCCGCTCGCCGAGCGGATCGTCACCACCTCGCCGGACGTGACCGTCTCGACCAATCTCGGGCCCTGGGTGAACCGGCGCGGGCTGTTTGCCCGCCAGAGCCTCGCCGATACCTTCAAGGCGGAGCGCATCCCCTCCACCTTCAACTGGGATTTCAAGCCCGAGGGCCAGCATATCGAGCTCGGCATTGCCGAGATGAACCTGTTCATCCAGCTCTCGGCGCTGGGATTGTCGCATTCGCTGTTCGGCGAGCGGCTGATCCCGATCGGAACGCTCTACGATCCGTTCATCTCGCGCGGCCTCGATGCGCTGAACTATGCCTGTTATCAGGACTCGCGCTTCATTCTGGCCGCGACGCCATCCGGAATCACGCTGGCGCCGGAGGGCGGGGCGCACCAATCCATCGCCACACCGCTGATCGGCATGTCGCAGGACGGGCTCGCCTCATTCGAGCCGGCCTATGTGGACGAGCTGGCCGAGATCATGCGTTTCGCCTTCGAATACGTCCAGCGCGACGGCTCCGGCGAACCGGACGAGCGCACCTGGCTGCGCGACGAGACCGGCGGCTCGATCTACATGCGGCTGTCGACGCGGGCAATCGAACAGCCCAACCGCAAGATGACGCCGGAACTCGCCCAGGGCATTGTCGATGGCGCTTACTGGCTACGCGAACCGGGCCCGAATGCGCAGGTGATCGTCGCCTATACCGGGGTGATCGCGCCGGAGGCGATCGAGGCGGTAGGGCTGATGGCGGAGGATCGCCGCGATGTCGGCCTGCTCGCCGTCACTTCGGCGGACCGGCTCAATGCCGGCTGGACGGCGGCGCAGCGGGCCCGCGAGCGCGGCCTCGTGCATGCCCGCAGCCATATCGAGCGGCTTCTGGCCGATATCCCGCCCCATTGCGGCATCGTCACCGTGCTCGACGGCCACCCCGCCACGCTGGGCTGGCTCGGCGCCGTTCATGGCCACCGCACGCGCTCGCTCGGCGTGGAGCATTTCGGCCAGACCGGCACCATCGCCGATCTCCACCGGCATTACGGCATCGACGCGCAAGGCATTGTCGCGGCTGCAGAAATGATCGCGCCGGGGCGGCCGATCCGGCATCTGAAGGCTTTGTGAGGCGCCCCTACTGCGCGGGCGTGCGGCTGCCGATCGCCCCGCGCAGTTCCGCAATCTCGGCACGCAATGCCTTGATCTCCTCGGCGAGCACCTCGCGCGAATCCTGGGCGGCCTGCTGCTTCGCCTCCTCGGCCTTGCGCTCTTCCTCATGCGCCACCTCGTGCTCGACCTGCATCGCATTCACCACGATACCGATGAACAGGTTGAGCATGGTGAAGGTGGTGGAGAGGATGAAGGGCAGGAAGAAGGCCCAGGCATAGGGGTAGACCTCCATGACGGGGCGGACGATCCCCATCGACCAGCTCTCCAGCGTCATCACCTGGAAGAGCGTATAGGCCGAATGCGGGATGGTGCCGAACCAGTCCGGGAAGCTGGCGGCGAAGAGCTTCGTCGCCATCACCGAGAAGACGTAGAACAGCAAGCTCAACAGCAGCACGATAGAGCCCATGCCGGGCAAAGCCCCGATCAGCGCGCCGACGACGCGTTTGAGCGAGGGCACGATCGTGATCATGCGCAACAGACGCAGCACCCGCAGCGCACGCAGCACCGAGAAGGCGGCGGTGGCGGGCGCGAGCGCGATGGCGATGACGGTGAAATCGAACACGTTCCACGCGTTCTTGAAAAAACGCAGGCGGTAGACCGCGAGCCGCAGGCCGATCTCGATGACGAAGATCGTCAGGATGACCTGGTCGAGCGCCAGCAGAAACGGCCCGAAATTGGCCATCGCCCAGGCGCTGGTTTCCAGCCCCAGCGTGACCGCGTTCACCGCGATCAGCGTCATGATGATGCGCTCCAGAAGGCGCGATTCGACGAACGCCCTGATACGGTCCACTGCTCTATCTCCGGGTCGATGCTGATTCCACAGGCGGCGCGGCGCGCCTTCGAGGATTGAAGTGCGCATGAACGCACCCGTCGTCAAGCTCCGGCGCTCCCTGAGCAAATCGCGCCACGACCGGGACAGCAAAAACCGCCGGGCGGCACGGCAAGAGCGACCGCCTCCGCGCATTTGCACATTAAACATCCCTTAACCCACTTTCGGGCGAACTGGGATGCGGAATAGTGTATCCCTCTGATTCGGATTCGCGTGCTTCGGCGACGCGGATTCGCGCGGTGGCGAGCGGAGTGATTCTCGATCATGATCAGGAGATGGCGGGGCGCGGGACGCAATGGCACGGGGATGCTGGAAGCAGCCATCCGCAACCGGACGACGCGCGTCGCTGCATCGGGTCACAGGCTCTTGCTGCGCAGCATGACGGCACTCGCCAGCATCGCCATCGCCCCGCCCGCGCTGGCCGCGCCCGCCAATACCCGCGCGGACGGTTTTCTCACCACGCTCACAGAGCCGCATCTCGCGGTTTCCTTCGCCTTCGTTGCCGGAAGCGCGATCTTCGTCCTCACCACCGCCGTGTTCTATCGCATGGAACTGCGCAACTGGCGCGCGCGCGAAGCGGGCATGCGGGCCGAGCTGGCCGAGTTGAGCAGCGCGCATGACCGCGCCGAGATCCTGATCGGCGCGGAGAGTCAGATCGTCGTCAGCTGGGAGAGCCGCGACGCACAGCCGCGCATCGAGGGCGATCCGACGACACTGGGCACCGGCATCGGAGGGCGGCGTATCCTCGCATTCGGCTCCTGGCTCGGCGCCGCCGATGCCTCCGCGATCGAGGCGGCACTGCAACGCCTGCGCGAACGCGGCGAAGCTTTCCGGATGACGCTCAAGACCAATGCCGGGCGCTTCATCGATGCCGAGGGCCGCGCACTCGGCGGTCGGGCGATCCTGCGCCTGCGCGACGTCACCGGCGAGCGGGCCGAACTGATGAAGGTCAAGCGCGAATTCAAGCGCATTCATGATGAACTGGAGCGGCTGCGCACGGTGCTCGATTCCGTCGATCAGCCGGTCTGGCTGCGCGATGGTGACGGTAAGCTCGCCTGGGCCAATGCAGCCTATCTCGCCGCGATCGAGGCCGAGAGCGTCGAGGACGCACGCGGTCGCAAACTGGAACTGCTCGATTCCGCAGCGCGGGCCCAGGCCGCGCAGCAGCGCGAGGCCGGCAAGCGTTTCGCCGCGCGCACCGCAGCCATCGTCATCGGCAAACGCCGCATGCTCGACGTGACCGAGACCCCCTCCCCCGGCGGTGCGGCGGGCGTCGCCATCGATGTCAGCGAGGTCGAGCAGTTGCGCACGGACCTCAACCGGGAGATGGAAGCGCATGTGCGCACGCTTGACCAGCTCCCCACCGCCGTGGCCATCTTCGACGCCAGCCAGCATCTGACCTTCCACAACACCGCCTATCGTCAGCTCTGGGGGCTGGATCAGCCCTTCCTGGATAGCGGCCCCGCCGATAACGAGATTCTCGACCGTCTGCGCGGCATGCGCAAACTCCCCGAACAGGCGGATTTCCGCAGCTGGAAGACGGATGTGCTCTCGGCCTATCGCAGCATCGAGCCGCGCGAGACCTGGTGGCACCTGCCGGACGGGCGCACCCTGCGCGTCGTCGCCAATCCCAACCCCAATGGCGGGCTGACTTACCTCTTCGACGATGTCAGCGATCACATCAAACTCGAATCGCGCTTCAACGCGTTGCTGCGCGTACAGGGCGAGACGCTCGACACTTTGGCCGAGGGCGTGGCCGTGTTCGGCTCGGACGGACGCTTGCGCCTGTCGAACCAGGCCTTCGCCCGCCTCTGGCGCTTGCCCGAGGCGCTCACCACCGACAACCCGCATCTCGATGCGGTCATCGCGCATTGTCAGCAGAACGTGCCGGCCGAGGAGCCCTGGGCGGAGATCCGCGCAGCTGTGGCGGGCGGCGCGGACGGGCGCACCGGCTTTGCGCTGCGCATGGAACGCAAGGACGGGATCGTGCTCGACTGTGCGGGCCAGCCGCTGCCCGATGGCGCGATGCTGCTCACCTTCATCGATGTCACCGCAAGCGTGAATGTCGAGCGCGCGCTCACGGAGAAGAACGACGCGCTTGAGCGGGCGGCGCAGCTGCGCGACGAATTCGTGCACCACGTCTCCTACGAGCTGCGCTCGCCGCTCACCACGATCATCGGCTTCACGCAACTGCTCTCGGACGAAACCGTCGGCGCACTGAATGAGCGCCAGCGCGAATATGCCGGCCATATCATGCGCTCCTCCGGGGCGCTGCTTGCCATCATCAACGACATCCTCGACCTTGCCTCCATCGATACCGGCTCGCTCGCGCTCGAACCCGGCGAGATCGATATCCGCGAGACGATCGAGGCGGCCGTGCGCGGCCTGGAGGATCGCATCGCCGAGAGCGATCTGCATCTCGATATCACCGTCGACGAGACCATCGGCAGCTTCACCGGCGACGGAAAGCGCATCCGGCAGGTGCTTTTCAATCTCATATCCAATGCAATCGGATTCTCCGAGGCGGGCGGGCGCATTCGCGTGTCGGCGCAGCGGCGCGACGACGAGATCGTCTTCAGCGTCGCCGATCAGGGCCAGGGTATGCCCGAACACGTCGCCGCACGGGTTTTCGAGCGATTCGAAAGCCATACCGGCGGCACCACGCATCGCGGCGTCGGGCTGGGCCTTTCGATCGTGCGCTCCTTTGTCGAATTGCATGGCGGGCATGTGAAGCTCGAATCGTCACCGGGAACCGGAACCACGGTGACTTGCGTTTTCCCGGCTGACGGCCCGCGCCGGCTTGCGGCAGAGTGAGCCGGCGGGCAGCAACGAGACGAGTGCGATGGCTTCGAAACCGGCCGATTCCGGCCTCTCCGCCCTGCCTCCCGGCCCTGACCCGCATGTACCGGTCTGGGAGCTGACGCTCGCGGATGAGGAAGCGACGCTCGATCTGGCGCGCTTCATCGCGGATGAACTGCGCCCCGGCGACGTGGTGACGCTCTCTGGTGGACTCGGGGCCGGCAAGACGACGCTGGCGCGCGCCGTGATCCGGTCGCTGACGGGGGACCCCGGGATGGAGGTTCCCAGCCCGACCTACACCCTGATGCAGATCTATGACGGCCAACGCTGCCCGGTCGTGCATGCCGATTTCTACCGCATTGCCGGCCCGGGCGAACTTCTCGAAATGGGCTGGGAGGAAGCCACCGAATCCGCGATCACGCTGGTGGAATGGCCCGACCGGGCCGAGGAGGCGCTGGCGCGCTCGCGGCTCGAGATCACCCTCGACATGATCCCGCCCGAACAGGGCGGCGGGCGCGTCGCGATCATGGTGGGGACCGGCGCCTTCGGCGAACGCGTCACCCGGGCCCGCGCGCTCAAGGCGATGCTGTTGCGCACCGGCTGGGACCAGGCCGAGCGCACGCCGATGACCGGGGATGCCTCGTCGCGCGCCTATGAGCGCCTCACCCGCGCCGACGGTGCGACCGCGATCCTGATGATCTCCCCACGCCGCCCGGACGGGCCCGCGATCCGTATGGGGCGTTCCTACAGCGATCTCGCCCGGCTGGCGGAGAGCATCCACGCCTTTGTCGCCATGGATCGCGGCCTGCGCGCGCTCAACTTCTCCGCGCCGAAGATCTATGGCGAGGATCTCGATATCGGCCTCCTGCTGATCGAGGATCTCGGCCCCGGCGGCGTGGTCGATGCGAACGGGCCGATCCCGGAGCGTTATGCGGAGGCGGCGGCCCTGCTTGCGAAATTGCACCAGACGCCGCTGCCACATGTCCTGCCCGTCGGCGATGATCTCGAACACGTGATCCCGCCCTATGATGCGCAGGCCATGCTGATCGAGGTTGAGCTGTTCCTTGACTGGTACCTGAAATACCGGATCGGCACGACGGCCTCGGGCGCAGCACGCTCCGAATTCCTCAATGCCTGGGCGGATGCGCTGGAGCCCGCGCTCTACGGTCCGCAGAGCTGGGTTTTGCGCGATTACCATTCGCCCAATCTCATCTGGCTCCCCGAGCGCGAGGGGCTCGCGCGGGTCGGGCTGATCGATTTCCAGGACGCGGTGATCGGCCCGCCCGCCTATGATCTCGTCTCGCTCCTGCAGGATGCGCGCATCGACGTGCCGGCATCGCTCGAAATCAAGCTGCTCTCGCAATATTGCAGGCTTCGCCGGGAGGCCGACGAGAGCTTTGATCTGCCCGGCTTCACCAAAGTCTACGCCCTGATGGGCGCCCAGCGCGCCACCAAGATCCTCGGCATCTTCACCCGCCTCGACATCCGCGACGGCAAACCCGGTTATCTCGACCACATCCCCCGCATCGAAGCCTATCTCGCCCGCAATCTGGAGCATCCGGCGCTGGCGCGGCTGAAGGCGTGGTTTACGGCGCATGGCCAATATCCACGGCGATGAGAAAGGAGGATATCAACAATTTTTTCGAGTTTCGCGCAGAAGTGTGGCGCACTATTTGCAAGAATCTTTATGGCCTCGCCATTCTCAATGTTGACAAAAGGTGGCCCGCAATCATATATGGCGCCCCAAATAGAGGAGTGACTACAATGTCGGAAAATCTTGACTCAGAACAGCGACTTGAAGACCGTTCACAAACCAGTGCCTTTTTGTCTGGCTGGTTCGATGAGCAGTTCGTTCATGGCCCCGATCCTGAATATGGATATCCCAAGAATCATTTACCCGAAGTTCCCGATGGTTTTGAACTAGAAATTGCACGAAACCCCTTTAGTGCGGAAGAAACGTAATATTTTACATGAGCACATAAAAGAATTTACATTCGGGGGCGATAATGAAAATAACAAATCAGACTTTACCTGGTCTTATGGCGGGTAAAGAAACTTTTGTAGAAATATACAAACAATTTGCTGATGCGAAGTTACGCGAAGCACGACTTACACCAAAACTATCCCGCCCGCGTTTGATCGAGGTAAGGGGTGCTTGGCGCAACGATTTGACCCGGGTTCAGGAGCACGAGCCGAACTTGAGTCAGGGCTTGGACCATTTCAAGCAGGCAGCTCATCTCGTGTTTTGGCTTAGGCGAATGAGTCCGCTCGTTGAAGCGCATGACGATTACGATAATATTGCTGACGCGCAGGGCTATCCACTGACTGACTCTGAAAAGTCATTTCGGAAAATTCTTCTCCCTTATGCAAATGAGTTTCTTGCATTTGATTTTGGCCTCCAGATAGTTAGATTTTACGAAAACGGGAAACAAACCTCAACGCAAAAAATAAACGCAACAGAAATTCCTGCTGATTACTACAAAACTGTATGCCATTTTTTAAAATTCAAAACCGTTTCTCCGCACGCAATAAACCTCATTTATCGCTCGCTTTTCGTTTGAAGCGATGAGTAGCAATTGAGCTTCAAGCATCTCGGCCTTACGCGAAACACGCCCCCCGCCTTTTACCCTTCCCCCACGCCCGTGCTCTTGCTATGCAAACGGCAAGGATAAACACCAGTCAGGCAAGGGGGGAAGCGGTGAGCAGGGTTCTCGTCATCGACAATTACGACTCCTTCACCTGGAATCTCGTGCATCTGATCAGCCGCTTCACGCGCGATATCACCGTCCTGCGCAATGATCAGGCGAGCGCATCGGACGTGCTGGATAGCGGCCATGACGCGATCGTGCTCTCGCCCGGCCCCTGCACCCCCAATGAAGCCGGGATCTGCCTTGATCTGATCCGCGAAGGCGCGGGCCGCGTGCCGATCTTCGGGGTCTGTCTGGGCATGCAGGCAATCGGCCAGGCCTTCGGCGCCGATATCGTGCGCGCGCCACTGCCCTTGCACGGCAAGACCAGCCCCATCCGCCATCGCGGCGAGGGCGTCTTCGCCGGGTGCCCGGAATCGCTGGAAGCCACGCGCTACCATTCTCTTGTGATCGCGCGCGAGAGCTGCCCGGCGGAACTCGTGATCACGGCCGAAAGCGATGACGGGCTGATCATGGGCGTCGAGCATCGCACCCTGCCCGTCTGTGGCGTGCAGTTCCACCCCGAGAGCATCATGACGCCGGATGGTGGCACGCTGCTTGGCAATTTCTTCGACAAGGCGGCGCGCTGGCGCAACCGGGCCCCCGCCGCCGCGACCGCCCCCGCCTGAACCCGGCAGATGTGAGCATGGACAGTTTCAAACCCTATATCGCCAAGGTCGCCACCGGCGCGACGCTTTCGCAGGAAGAAGCCCGCGCGGCCTTCGACGCGCTGCTTTCCGGCGAGGTCACCCCCTCCCAGGCCGGCGCCTTCCTGATGGCCCTGCGCGTGCGCGGCGAGGCGCTTGACGAGATCACCGGCGCGGCTTCGGCCATGCGCGCGCGGATGCTGCCGGTCAAGGCGCCCTCCGATGCGATCGACATCGTCGGCACGGGGGGCGATCATTCCGGGACCTACAATATCTCCACGCTCGCCGCCTTTATTGTCGCTGCCTGCGGCGTGCCGGTGGCCAAGCACGGTAACCGCGCCGCCTCCTCGAAATCGGGCGCGGCGGATGTGCTGAGCGCGCTCGGCGTCACCATCGGGCGTGAACCGCATACGCTGGAACGCTGCCTCGAACAGGCCAATCTCTGCTTCATGTTCGCGCAGACGCACCATGCCTCGATGCGCCATGTCGGGCCCTTCCGCGTGGAGCTCGGCACACGCACGATCTTCAACCTGCTCGGGCCCCTGACCAATCCGGCCAGTGTCCGGCGCCAGCTGCTGGGCGTGTTCTCGGATGTCTGGATCGAGCCGCTGGCGAAAGTGCTCGGACAGCTTGGCTCGCAGAAGGTCTGGGTCGTGCACGGCTCCGACGGGCTCGACGAGATCACCACCACCGGCGAGACCCATGTCGCGGCGATCGAGAACGGCACATTCTCGCGCTTTACCATCCACCCGGAAAGCGTGGGCATTGCGCTGGCCGATCCGCGCGACCTGAAGGGCGCCGATCCCGAGCACAATGCCAGGGCGATGCGCGTCGTGCTCGACGGGGAGAAATCGCCCTATCGCGACATTGCGGTGATCAATGCCGGCGCCTCTCTCGTCGTCGCCGAGAAGGCGCGCGATCTCAAGGAGGGCGTCGCCATGGCCGCCGAGGCGATCGATTCCGGGGCGGCCAAAGCCACGCTCGACAAGCTCGTCGCCGTTTCCGGAGCCTGATGCGATGGCCGATATCCTGAAGAAGATCGAGGCCTACAAGCGCGAGGAAATCGCCATCGCCAAGGCGATGGTCTCGCAGGCCGAAATCGAGCGCTTCGCCGCCGCGGCTTCACCGCCGCGTGGTTTTGCCGATGCGATCGAATTGCATATCGCGCAGGGCCGCCCGGCGCTGATCGCGGAAATCAAGAAGGCGAGCCCGTCCAAGGGGCTGATCCGCGAGGATTTTGATCCGCCGGCGCTGGCGCGCGCCTATGCCGAGGGCGGGGCGAGTTGCCTGTCGGTCCTGACCGACGAGCCCTCCTTCCAGGGCAAACCGAAATATCTCGGCCAGGCCCGCGAGGCGTCCGGCCTGCCGGCGCTTCGCAAGGATTTCATGTTCGAGCCCTATCAGGTCTGGGAGGCCCGCGCCTGGGGCGCCGATTGCATCCTGGTGATCATGGCGAGCGTCACCGACCAGGAAGCGCGCGCGCTCATCGAGACGGCCGATGCGTTGGGCATGGACAGCCTCGTCGAGGTGCATGACCGCATTGAGCTCGACCGCGCCCTGACCCTGCCGGCGAAGCTGATCGGCATCAACAACCGCGACCTGCGCAGCTTCGAGGTCTCGCTGGAGACGAGCGAGACGCTCGCGCCGCTGATCCCGGATGACCGGATCATCGTGGGCGAGAGCGGTATCTTCACGCCCGTTGACATTGCTCGCCTGCGCAAGGTGCGGATCGAAACCTTCCTCGTCGGCGAGAGCCTGATGCGGCAGGATGATGTCGCGGAGGCCACGAAGGCCTTGCTGTCGCTGGAGGACGGAGCCGCCGCATGAGCGATCTCACCCATCTCGATGCCTCCGGCCAGGCCAATATGGTCGATGTCTCGCAAAAGCAGGTCACCTCCCGCGTGGCCATCGCCGAGGGGCGCATCATCACCCGGCCCGAAACCATCGCCATTATCCGCTCGGGTGACGCGAAGAAAGGCGATGTGCTCGGCGCCGCGCGGCTCGCGGGCATCATGGCGGCCAAGCGCACGCATGAGCTCATCCCGCTATGCCATCCGCTGATGATCACCAAGGCGAAGGTCGATTGCGTCGTCGATGAAGAACTCCCCGGCGTGCGCGTTACCGCCGAGGTGCGTGTCGGCGGGCAGACGGGGGTCGAGATGGAGGCGCTGACCGCCGTCTCCGTCGCCTGCCTGACGATCTACGACATGGTCAAGGCGGTGGACAAGGAGATGGTCATCGAGGGCGTGCGCCTGCTCGAGAAGGCCGGCGGTCGCTCGGGCCATTACAAGGCGGAAGGCTGACCAGCATGGCGCTGCTCCCCGTCGCCGACGCTCTGGCGCAGGTTCTGGCGAGCATCGACGGGCCCGTCCCGGAGGAAATGGTACCGCTCGCCGCCTGCCACGGGCGCAGCCTCGCGCGCGATCTCGCAGCAAGGCGCACGCAGCCGCCCTTCGCTGTCTCGGCCATGGACGGCTACGCCGTGCGCGCCGCTGATTGCGCGACCATTCCCGCAACGCTGACCGTGATTGGCGAGAGCGCCGCCGGGCGCGGCTATCGCGGCGATATAGGCCCGGGCGAGGCGGTGCGCATCTTCACCGGCGCACCCTTGCCCACGAGCGCCGATGCGATCGTCATCCAGGAGGATACGCAGGCCCTCGACGACGGGCGGGTGGAGATCCGCGAGGCGCCCCCTGTCGGCCATTATGTGCGCCCCGCCGGGCTCGATTTCGCGCAAGGCGCCATTCTCCTGGAAGCCGGGCGGGCCCTTGATGCCGGCGATATCGCGCTCGCTGCCGCGATGAATCATGCGAGCCTGCCCGTGCGCCGCAAGCCACGCGTCGCCATCATCGCAACGGGGGATGAACTGGTGCTGCCCGGCGAGGAGCCGGGGCCGGATCAGATCGTTGCTTCCAATATCTACGCGCTCGCCGCGATCATCACCCGTGCCGGGGGTGAGGCGATCGATTGCGGCATCGCCCGCGACACGCGCGCGGATGTCCTGCGCGTCGTCGATGCGGCGCGCGCATCGGAGCCCGATATCCTGATCACGCTCGGCGGCGCCTCGGTCGGCGCGCATGATCTGGTGCAGGAGACCCTGAGCGGCATCGGGCTCGAACTCGGCTTCTGGCGCATCGCCATGCGGCCTGGCAAGCCGCTGATGCACGGCAAGCTCGGCGGCTTGCTCTTCCTCGGCCTGCCGGGTAACCCGGTCTCGGCCATGGTCTGCGCCATCCTCTTCCTCGCCCCCGCGATCCGCGCACTGCTCGGTGACCCGCTGGCGCCGCAGGGCGCGCCGCGCCACCCGGCCATTCTCGGCATTGACCTCAAGGCGAATGACAAGCGCGAGGATTACATGCGCGCAAAGCTCACGCCGCGCCCCGGCGGGCTTCCATTGGTCGAGCCTTTCGCGCGCCAGGACAGCTCGATGCTCGGCCACCTCGCCCGCGCCAACGCGCTTCTCATCCGCGCGCCCTTCGCCCCGGAGGCGAAAGCCGGCGAACCGGTGGAATATCTCCGGCTCGCCGATATCTTCTGAGACCGCGCACGATCCTCACATTTCGCTGATACGCTTGCCCTCTTTCGCGGTACGTACCAGCAATTCCGCCGGCTCGAAATCGGGGCCAAGGCTCTTTGCATAGGTTTCGAGCGCCGCGACGACCTTGTCGAGGCCGATCGTGTCGGCATAGAACATCGGGCCGCCGCGATAGACCGGCCAGCCATAGCCCGTCAGCCAGACGATATCGATATCGGAAGCGCGAAGGGCCTTGCCCTCCTGCAGGATCTTCGCGCCCTCGTTGATCATCGGATAGATGCAGCGCTCCAGGATCTCCTGGTCGCTGATGGCGCGGCGCGTGATCCCCTTGGCGCGCGACAAATCGAGGATGATCTCCTCGGTCACCTTTGAGGGCGTCGCCTTGCGGTTCTCGTCGTAATCATAGAAGCCCTTGCCGTTCTTCTGGCCGCGCCGGTCGATCTCGCACAGCCGCTCCTTCGCGGTCTCGCCGGTGGAATTCTCCGGCGTCCAGCCGAGATCGAGCCCGGCGAGATCGGCCATGGCGAAGGGGCCCATGGGCAGGCCGAAATCATGGAGCACCCGGTCGACATCCCAGGGCATCGCCCCTTCCATGATCAGGTTGTTGGCCTCGCGCTGGCGCTCCGAGAGCATACGGTTGCCCACGAAGCCATGCGCGACGCCGACGCAGACCGCCACCTTGCCGATGCGCTTGCCAAGCGCCATCGCCGTGGCGACGACGTCCTTTTCCGTCTTCTCGCCACGCACCACTTCGAGCAGGCGCATGACATTGGCCGGCGAGAAGAAATGCATGCCGAGCACGTCACCCGGGCGGCTCGTGACCGAGGCGATCTTGTCGATATCGAGATAGGAGGTGTTGCTCGCCATGATCGCGCCCGGCTTGCAGATGCCGTCGAGCTTCGTGAAGATCTCCTTCTTCACCTCCATCAGTTCGAACACCGCCTCGATCACGAGATCGCAATCGGCCAGATCATCGAGCGCAAGGCTCGGCGTGATCAGCGCCATGCGTTTTTCGACATCCTCCATGGAAAGCCGCCCGCGTTTGGCGGAATTCTCGTAATTCTTGCGGATGGTGGCGAGCCCGCGATCAAGCGCATCCTGATTCGTCTCGACGATGGTGACGGGGATGCCGGCATTGAGGAAATTCATCGAGATGCCGCCCCCCATCGTCCCGGCGCCGATCATGCCGACGCGGGCGATTTCGCGGGTGGGGGTGTCCTTGGGGATATCCGGGATCTTGGCCGCCTCGCGCTCGGCGAAGAACGCGTAGCGTTGCGCCGCCGATTGCTCGCTGGCGACGAGCTTTTCGAACAACGCGCGCTCGAATTTGAGCCCCTCCTCGAACGGCTTCTCGACAGCGGCCTCGACGGCCTGGATGCAGGCCTCGGGGGCCTCGAAGCCGCGGAACTTGCGGGCGTTCTTCTTGCGGAATTCCGCGAAGATCTCCGGCTTGCCGCGCGCAGGCGCAATCGCCTCGTCGAGGTCGCGCACCTTCTTCAAGGGCGCCCCGGAAGCGATGACCTCACGCGCAAACGCGATGGCATCCTCGCGCAGATTGCCTTCCGCGACGAGCTTGTCGAACAGACCCATAGCCGCCGCGTCCTTTGCCGTCACATGCGCGCCCGAGGTAATCATCTCGAGCGCCTGCTCGGCACCGACGATGCGCGGCAGGCGCTGCGTGCCACCCGCACCGGGCAGGATGCCAAGCTTGACTTCCGGCAGGCCGCATCTGGCCGAGGGCACCGCGACGCGGTAATGGCAGGAGAGCGCCAGCTCCAGCCCGCCACCCAAAGCCGTGCCGTGGATCGCCGCGATCACGGGCTTGGGCGCGGCCTCGATCACCGCCTGCACGGCGGAGAGGCTGGGATCCTTCGGCGGCTTGCCGAATTCGGTGATATCGGCGCCGGCGCAGAAGGTGCGGCCCGCGCAGGTCAGCACGATCGCCTTCGCCGCATCATCCGCGACGGCCTGCTCGACCGCCTGCGCGATGCCGGCGCGCAGCTGCGCCGAGAGCGCGTTGACGGGCGGGGAATCGAGGGTGATGACGGCGATTTCGCCTTCGCGGGTCAAATCCACGACGTCATTGATGGCGGTCATGGTGGTCTCCAGTATCTCGTTATCGGTTCAAATCTCGCGGCGCGATCAGAAAATCTCGAACAGGCCGGCAGCGCCCATGCCGCCGCCGACGCACATGGTCACGACGCCGTATTTCGCGCCGCGCCTCTTGCCCTCAATCAGCAGATGCCCCGTCATGCGCGCGCCCGACATGCCATAGGGATGGCCGATGGAAATCGCGCCGCCGGATACGTTGAGCCGGTCATTGGGGATGCCGAGCTTGTCGCGGCAATAAAGCACCTGCACGGCGAAAGCCTCGTTCAGTTCCCAGATGCCGATATCATCCACGCTGAGCCCGTGCTGCTTCAACAGTTTGGGCACGGCAAAGACCGGGCCGATACCCATTTCGTCGGGCTCGCAACCCGCCACGGCCATGCCGCGATAAGCGCCGAGCGGCGTCAGCCCGCGCTTTTCCGCCTCGCGCGCCTCCATCAGAACGCTCGCGCTCGCGCCATCGGAGAGCTGGGAGGCGTTGCCGGCGGTGATACAGGCGCCTTCCGCGATCACCTGCCCGTCCTTGAAGACCGGCTGCAGCTTTTCGAGATCGGCGAGCACCGTCTGCGGGCGGTTGCCCTCGTCGCGCTCCAGTGTCACATCGCGGCGCGAGGTCTCGCCGGTCGCCTTGTCGATGACGAGCATGCTGGAGGGCAGCGGCGCGATCTCGGAATCGAAGCGCCCCTCTGTCTGCGCCTGCGCGGTGCGCTGTTGCGATTGCAGCGCATACTCGTCCTGCGCCGCGCGCGAGATGCCGTAGCGCTTCGCCACGATTTCCGCTGTCTCCAGCATGCCCATATACATGTGCGGCACGCGTTCCAGCAGGGCGGGATCCTGCGCGCGGAAGCGGTTGGCCTTGTCGTTCTGGACGAGCGAGATCGATTCGAGCCCGCCACCGACCGCCGTCATCATGCCGTCCGCGACAATCTGCTTGGCGGCGGTCGCGATCGCCATCAGGCCGGAGGCGCATTGCCGGTCCAGCGACATGCCGGCGACGCTCACCGGCAGGCCCGCAGCGAGTGCGCTCTGGCGGGCGATATTGTAGCCCGTCGAACCCTGTTGCAGGGCCGCGCCCATGATCACGTCGTCGATCTCGCCAGGCTCGACCCCGGCGCGCGCCACGGCCTGGGCGATGGCATGGCCGCCGAGCGTCTGGGCCTGGGTGTCGTTGAAGGCGCCGCGATAGGCCTTGCCGATCGGCGTGCGGGCGGTGGAGACGATGACGGCCTCGCGCATGATATCCTCCTCGAAACGGCGCCCGTCGCGCGGGCGCTTCTGTCGCAGAATCTGACCGGTTTTCTCGCGGCACTATGCCGAAGCCGGCGTGTTCGCGTGCGCGGCATTTGCGAAAACGCGGATTGGGCGAACACACCCGATGTGATTGCGCGATGTCGCGTTGACAAGCGCAGACCGCCTTCCTAGTTTCGAACGCACTGCAAAACATGGTTTTGCTATGCGAAATATAGATGATTTGCAAGTCGCCATCCGCTCGCGCAATCCTTTGCAACAATGCGGCAGGCACGGGCAGCTCTGCGGAAGGAGAGACAGATGGATCTGAGATTCACCGAGAAAGAAATCGCCTTTCGCGACGAGGTCCGCGCCTTCTTCCGCGAGAACCTGCCGGAATCGATCCGCACCAAGCTGACGCTGGGCAAACACTTTTCCCGGGACGACATGGTCACCTGGATGCGCATCCTCAATGCGAAAGGCTGGGCTGCGCCGCACTGGCCGGTGGAATATGGCGGCACGGACTGGGACCCGGTGCAGCAATACATCTTCCGCGAGGAACTCCTTGCCGCACCCGCCCCCGAACCGCTCTCCTTCGGTGTCAGCATGGTCGGGCCGGTGATCTACACCTTCGGCAACCAGAAGCAGAAGGACTATTTTCTGCCGCGCATCCGCAACATGGATGACTGGTGGTGCCAGGGCTTTTCCGAGCCCGGCGCCGGCTCCGATCTCGCCTCTTTGAAGACCCGCGCCGTGCGCGAGGGCGATCATTACATCGTCAACGGCCAGAAGACCTGGACCACGCTCGGCCAGCATGCCGACTGGATCTTCTGCCTGGTGCGCACCAATCCGGATGCGCCGAAGAAGCAGATGGGCATCTCCTTCCTGCTCATCGACATGAAATCCCCCGGCGTCACTTTGCGCCCGATCCAGACGCTGGATGGCGGGCATGAGGTCAACGAGATCTTCTTCGACGATGTGAAAGTGCCCGCCGAGAACCTCGTCGGCGAGGAGAATAAAGGCTGGGATTACGCCAAATTCCTGCTCGGCAACGAGCGCACGGGCATCGCCAGGATCGGCATCTCCAAGGAGCGCGTGCGCCGCATCCGCCGCCTCGCCAGCGCCGAAAAGGCGGGCGAGCGTCCGCTGATCGAGAATCCGCGTTTCCGCGAGAAGCTCGCCGCGCTTGAAGTGGAACTCAAGGCACTGGAAATGACGCAGCTGCGCGTCGTGGCCGAGGCGCGCAACCGCCCCTCCGACAAGCCGGACCCGGCTTCCTCGATCCTGAAGATCAAGGGCTCGCAGATCCAGCAGGCGACAACGGAGCTCCTGCTCGACGTGGTCGGCCCCTACGCCCTGCCCTTCACCCCCGAGGAAGAGGGCCGCAACGAGCCTCCGATCGGGCCGGAATGGGCGCAGATGATCGCACCGAACTATTTCAACACCCGCAAGGTCTCGATCTACGGCGGCTCGAACGAGATACAGAAGAACATCATCGCCAAGGCGATACTCGGGCTCTGAGGACAGGTCATGGATTTCGATCTCAACGACGAACAACGCATGCTCAAGGACAGCGTCGAGAAGCTGCTCGGCGCACGCTACGATTTCGACAAACGCCGCAGGATTTCCGATTCGCCCGAGGGTTTCGACCGCGAGATCTGGAGCGCCTTTGCGGAAATGGGCCTGCTGGCCCTGCCCTTTTCCGAGGATGACGGCGGCATGGGCGGCGGCCCGGTCGAGACCATGATCGTGATGGAGGCGTTCGGGCGCGCCCTCGTGGTCGAGCCTTATCTCGCAAGCGTGATCCTTGCCGGCGGCATCCTGCGCCGGGCCGGATCGCCCGAACAGCGCGCGGAGCATATCGCCGCCATTGCCGGCGGCGAGACACTCTACGCCTTCGCCCATCACGAGCGCCAGGCGCGCTATGATCTCCATGACGTCGCCACCATGGCGCGTGCCGATGGCGAGCATTACGTGATTTCCGGCGAGAAGGGGCTGGTGCTCTCCGGCGACAGCGCCGATCGGCTGATCGTCTCGGCGCGCAGCTCCGGCAACCAGCGCGACGAGGCGGGCATCTCGCTCTTCCTCGTCGATGCGAAGGCGGAAGGCGTGAGCCGGCGCGGCTATGCCACGCAAGACGGCGCGCGCGGGGCAGAAGTCACGTTCGACAATGTGCGCGTCCCGGCTTCTGCCTTGATCGGCACCCGCGACGAGGCCTTCCCGGTGATCGCGCGCGTCATCGAGGAAGCCATTGCGGCCCTGTGCGCCGAAGCCGTCGGCGTGATGGCGGACATGCACGAGGCGACCGTCGAATACATGAAGGTCCGTAACCAGTTCGGCACCCATATCGGCAGCTTCCAGGTGCTCCAGCACGCGGCAGCCGACATGTTCATCGCGCTCGAACAGGCGCGCTCCATGGCGATGTTCGCCTCGATGATGGTGCAGGAGGAAGATGCCCGCGAGCGCGCTCGCGCCATCGCCGCATCGAAAGTGCAGATCGGGAATTCCTGCCGCTTCGTCGGCCAGAACGCAGTGCAGCTGCATGGCGGGGTGGCGGTCACCATGGAATACAAGGTGGCGCACTCCTTCAAGCGTGCGACCATGATCGAGAAGCTGTTCGGCGATACCGACCACTACACCACGCGGCTCGCCGATCTCGGCGGCGTGATCGGGGAATGAGCAAGACGGGGGATCCATGTCGGGGGAATCGGGAATGATGGAAGACGCGCTGTTTTCAGCGCGTGCGCACGAACTGCGCGAACGCGTGATCGCCTTCATGGAAGAGCATATCTATCCGGCGGAGAGCGTCTTCGAGGAACAGCTTGATGCCGCGTCCTCGCGCTGGAGCGCACCGCCGATCATGGAAGAGCTGAAAGCGAAGGCGAAGGCGAAGGGCCTGTGGAACCTGTTCCTGCCCAGGCGCGAATATCCCGACAGCCTGACCAATTACGAATACGCCCATATCTGCGAAGTCATGGGCCGCTCGCCGATCGGCCCCGAGCCGTTCAACTGCTCGGCTCCCGATACCGGGAATATGGAGACGATCGCGCGCTACGGCACGCCGGAGCAGAAGAAGGCCTGGCTTGAGCCCCTGCTCGAAGGGGAAATCCGCTCCTGCTTCGCCATGACGGAGCCCGATGTCGCCTCGTCGGACGCCACCAATATCCGTACCCTGATCAGCCGCGACGGCGATGATTACATCATCAACGGGCGCAAATGGTGGACCTCCGGCGCCATGGATCCGCGTTGCAGGATCGCCATCCTGATGGGCAAGACCGATCCGGATGCCGAGAAGCACAAGCAGCAATCCATGATCCTCGTGCCGATGGACACGCCCGGCGTCACCGTCGAGCGCGCGCTGACCGTGTTCGGCTATGACGATGCGCCCCACGGCCATGCCGAGGTGACTTTCGACAATGTCCGCGTCCCCGCCTCCAACATCCTGCTCGGCGAGGGGCGCGGCTTCGAGATCGCCCAAGGGCGCCTCGGGCCGGGGCGCATCCACCATTGCATGCGCGCCATCGGCGTGGCCGAGCGCGCGCTCGAGACCATGATCAAGCGGGCCCTGTCGCGCGAGACCTTCGGCCGCGCCATTGCCGATCACGGCGTCACCCGCCACTGGATCGCGGAATCGCGCATGGAGATCGACCAGGCGCGCCTGCTCACGCTGCATGCGGCCAAGATGATGGATGCGGTGGGCAACAAGGCCGCGCGGGCCGAGATCGCCATGATCAAGGTGGTCGGCCCCAACATGGCGCAGAAGGTGATCGACCGTGCCATCCAGGTCTGCGGCGGCGGCGGTGTCGCCCAGGATTTCCACCTTGCCTATGCCTATGCCCGCTCGCGCATCCTGCGCCTCGCCGACGGGCCGGACGAGGTGCATCGCGAGACCGTGGCCAAGCTCGAACTCAAGAAACACATGCAGCAACGTCCGCGAGGCGCGGCATGAGTGCGCGCCATCCCTTCGATCTCACGGGAAAGCGCGCGATCATCACCGGCTCGAGCAAGGGGATCGGGCGCGCCATTGCCATGACCATGGCCGATCTCGGCGCGAAGGTGGTGATCTCCTCGCGCAAGCGCGAAGCCTGCGAGCCGGTGGCGCAGGAGATCAGTGAGCGCGGCGGCGAGGCGATCGTCCTGCCTTGCAACATCTCCCGGCGCGAGGAAGTCACCGCACTGATCGCGGGCACGGTCGAGGCCTATGGCGGCATCGACATCCTCGTCTGCAACGCGGCGGTGAACCCGTATTACGGGCCGCTGGCGGAGATTGATGACGGCGCCTTCGACAAGGTGATGAATTCAAACGTCAGGAGCAATCTCTGGCTCTGCCGCGATGCGCAGCCCCATCTCGCAAAAAACGGCGGCGCCGTCGTGATCATCTCCTCGATCGCGGGCTTGCGCGCCTCCGACAATATCGGCGCCTATGGCATCTCCAAGGCCGCCGATTTCGCGCTCGCCCGCCAGCTCGGCGCGGAATGGGGGCCGCAGAACATCCGTGTCAACTGCATCGCGCCCGGTCTGATCAGGACCGATTTCGCCCGCGCGCTCTGGGAAGATCCGCAGCGCCGGTCGCTGCGTGAGGAGACGACCCCCTTGCGCCGGATAGGTGATCCGGAGGATATATCCGGCGTGGCGGCCTTCCTCGCCTCCCCCGCCGCCGCCTTCATGACGGGCACCGTCGTCACGGTCGATGGCGGTGTGACCATTGCCTGATCGCCCGCCAGGGCCACGAACGAAGAAAACGATGATGAAAACGGATGATTTCGAGGATCCCGGCCTGCTCGCCATGACGGGAGAAGGCCCCACCGGTTTCCAGCGCGCTATGGCCTATCGCTTGGCCGAATGGCGAGAGGGCGAGGCCGTGCTCGAAATGGAGATCGCCGAGCAGCACCGCAACCGGGTCGGCGTCGTCCATGGCGGCGTGCTGGCCGCCCTGATCGATACGGCTTGCGGCTTCTGCGGCTCCTATACCGACACGCCAGGCGAACAACGTGGCGTCGCCACCCTGTCGCTGACCACCAGCTTCACGGCGCCGGCCCGCGCGGGCGTGCTGCGGACCATCGGCAAGAAACGCGGCGGCGGGCGCAACACCTTCTTCGCTTCGGCAGAAGTGTTCGATTCAGATGGCGTCATGGTCGCCTTCGGCGAAGGCACGTTCCGTTATCGCACGAAGAAGACGACGGAGTATTGATCCCGCTCAGCGCGGCGGGATGCCCTCATTGGCGAGCGCATCAACGCGGTGATTGAGCGGATCGTCGGCATGGCCCTTGACCCAGTGCCATGACACGTCGTGGCGGTTGCGGGCCTCGTCGAGGCGGCGCCAGAGATCCTCGTTCTTGACCGGCTTGCGATCCGCCGTCTTCCAGCCCCGCGCCTTCCAGCCCTGCATCCAGCTGGTGATGCCCTGGCGGACATATTGGGAATCGGTGAAGAGATCGACCGCACAGGGGCGCTTGAGCGTCTCCAGCGCCATGATCGCAGCCATCAGCTCCATGCGGTTATTGGTGGTCAGTTCCTCGCCGCCCTTCAGCGCGCGCTCCTTGCCGTTATAGATCAGTAGCGCCCCCCAGCCGCCGGGGCCCGGATTGCCCTTGCAGGCTCCGTCCGTATAGACCGTCACGCGCTGGTTCATCGCACAAGCCCGTAATCGCGCGCCGATTCCACACGGCGGTGGAAGCCGAGCTTGCGATCGTATTCCAGCGGATCCTTCGGGCGCACCAACGCGCCGGGTGGCACGTTCAGCCAGTCGACCAGCCGCGTGAGCATGAAACGCAGGGCAGAACCCCGGCACAGGATCGGCAGCGCCCCGGCCTCCGCATCCTCCAGCCGGCGCACGCGCTCATAGCCGGCGAGCATCGCCTTGGCCTTGGTGACGTTGAAGCTGTGATCGGCCTCGAAGCACCAGGCGTTCAGGCAGATGGCGAGGTCATAGGCAAAATAATCGGTACAGGCGAAGTAGAAATCGATGATGCCCGACACCTCCTCCCCGATGAAGAAGGCGTTGTCCGGGAAGAGGTCCGCGTGGATCACGCCCTCGGGCAGACCGCGCGGCCAGTTCAGTTCGAGAAAGGCGAGTTCCTCGCGGATGCGCCGCGTCAGGCCGGGAGCGACCTGCTCGGCGCGATCCTCCGCTGCGGCGAAGAGCGGCGGCCAGCCGGTCAGCGAGAGCGCATTCGTGCGCCGCATCCCGAAATCCGCTCCGGCCTCATGCATCTGCGCGAGCGCGGCCCCGAGCGCACCGCAATGGGTTGCGTTGGGCCGGCGGATGGCGAGGCCTTCGAGGAAGGTGAAGATCGCCGCCGCGCGTCCGCATAACCGCCCGAGTTTCTCTCCGTCGCGCGTGCGCAGGGGCTGGGGGCAATTCAGGCCGCGCCGGGCGAGGTGCTCCATCAGATTGAGAAAGAACGGCAACTCGTCTTCGCGCACGCGCTTTTCATAGAGCGTGAGAATGAAATCGCCCTGCGATGTGTGGAGATAGTAATTCGTGTTCTCGACACCTTCGGCGATACCCTTGAAGGCGAGCACATCGCCGATCTCGTATTGCGCCACGAAAGCGAAGAGCGCGTCCTCCGGGACTTCGGTATAAACCGCCACGGCTCACTCCGCAGCCGCGTCGCGCAATTCGCGCGGCAGGGGAAAGAACACGTCTTCTTCCGTCGTGGTCACCGTCTCGACGGTGACAGCGTAATGCTGCGCGAAAGCATCGATGATCTCCTCGACCAGCACTTCCGGCGCCGAGGCGCCCGCCGTGATCCCGAGCGTGGAAATCGCGCCATAGCGCGTCCAGTCGATATCCTCGCCCCGATTGACCAGCGTCGCGAGCGGGCAGCCGGCGCGCTCGGCCACTTCGCGCAGGCGCTGGGAATTCGAGGAATTGGGCGAACCGACCACGATCAACGCATCCACCATGGGTGCCACCTTCTTCACCGCCTCCTGGCGATTGGTGGTGGCGTAGCAGATGTCCTCCTTGTGAGGCGCGATCATCTTCGGAAAGCGCGCCTGCAGAGCCGCAACGATCTGCGCGGTATCGTCGACGGAGAGCGTCGTCTGCGTCACGAAGGCGAGATTGTCGGGATCGGGCGGATCGAGCCGGGCGACGTCGTCGAGCGTCTCGACCAGCGTGATCGTACCTTCCGGCAGCTGCCCCATCGTGCCGACCACCTCCGGATGACCCGAATGGCCGACGAGCAGGACATGGCGCCCGCGCTTGGCGTGGATTGCTGCCTCGCGATGCACCTTGGTAACGAGCGGGCAGGTCGCGTCGATGGCGAACATGCGCCGGCGCATCGCTTCTTCCGGGACCGATTTCGGCACGCCGTGCGCCGAGAAGATCACCGGCGCGTCGCCATCGGGAATCTCGTGCAATTCCTTGACGAAAACCGCGCCCTTGTTGCGCAGGCTCTCGACCACGTATTTGTTGTGCACGATCTCGTGACGGACATAGACCGGCGCGCCATGGATCGCCAGCGCCTTTTCCACGGCATCAATCGCGCGCACCACGCCAGCGCAGAAACCGCGCGGGGCGCACAGCAGAATCGATAGCGGCGGCAAAGGTTTTTTCATCGGCGTATCCATCCTAGACGGGATGTGGCGAGATGCCCCTCCATGTCAAGCATTTCGGCACCGATTGCGGCAAAACACCCGCGTCTTTTGCTGCCCGGACTTGACCGCGTCGCCGTGATGGTGAAGAGACGGTGTCACAACGTCTCCTCCCGTCTTCAAGGAACAAGATCAGCGTGTTCGCCTGGCGCCTTCGCCTTGCCCGTTTCGCCGCGCGCAGCCTCGATCTGCTCGCCGCCTTCGGTATCCGGATCCTGTTTGCTCTCGCGCGCTCTCTCGGGGCCGACCGCGCGGCGGATCTCGGCGGCTTTCTCGCGCGCAATCTCGGCCCGCTCTTCCCCGCCCACCGTACGGCGAAGGACAATATCCGCCGCGCCTTCCCTGGCATCAGCGCGGCCGAGGTGAAGCGGATCACGCACGAAGCCTGGGACAATCTCGGCCGCACCGCCGCCGAATACGCCCATCTCGACACCCTGATCAATTTCGACCCGGACAATCCCGATGCCGGCAATGTCGAGATCAGCGGCATTGATCATTTCGAGGCGCTGCGGGACGACGGCAAGCCGGGCATCATCTTCGCCGGCCATTTCGCCAATTGGGAACTGCCCGCGATCTGCGCCGCACGTTACGGGCTCGAAGCCACGGCGGTGTTTCGCGCACCCAATGCGATCGCCGTTGCCAAGGCGATTCACGAGGTGCGCAGCCAGACCATGGGCGGGCTCGAAGCCGCGCGGCAGGGCGCGGCCTTTGCGATGCAGGGGGTTCTGGAGCGCGGCGGACATCTGGGCATGCTGATCGACCAGCACTTCACCCGGGGCGTGATTGTCGATTTCATGGGCCGCCCCGCCCTGACCAATCCGGTCCTCGCGAAATTTGCCAAACGCTTCGAATGCCCCGTCCACGGGGTGCGCGTCGTGCGTCTGCCGGGGCGGCGCTTTCGCCTCGAACTCACCCCGCCCCTCGACCTCCCGCGCGACGCGAATGGCGAGATCGACGTGCCCGGCGCCATGCAGGCGATGACCCGCGTCGTCGAGGGCTGGCTGCGCGACAATCCCGAACAATGGCTGTGGATGCACCGGCGCTGGCGTCCGAAACTGACCGGCGAGAAGCTGGAAGAGTGAGCCTCTAAAGATCGAGCCCTGCATCCCAGTAGGGTGTCGGGCCGTAGAGTGCCTGCAGGAATTCGATGAAGACGCGCAGCTTCTGCTCCACATGCCGGCGCGATGGATAGAGCGCGTGCACGCCCAGCCGCGCCGAAGACCCGTATTGCGGCAGGACGCGCACCAGCGCGCCGGATTTCAGCTCCGGCCCCACATCCCAGGTCGAGCGCAGCGCGATGCCCCCGCCGGCGAGAACCGCTTCGCGCACGACCTCGCTCGAATTCGTGCGCAGCCGGCTCGTGATCCGCACCGTGGCCGGCCCTTCCGGTCCCTCGAGCCGCCATTCGGAGCCGTTATGGATCAGGAGGGCATGATCGCCGAGATCACCCAGGCCCTGCGGCTTGCCAGCGCGGGCGAGATAGGAGGGCGCGGCGCACAGCACGCGGTGGGCGGGCGCGAGCCGCCTTGCAATCAGGCTCGAATCACCGAGATCCGCGATACGGATCGCGAGATCATAGCCCTCGCCAATAATGTCGACGAAGGCGTCGGTCAGCGTCATGTCGAGACTGACGGCGGGATGCGCATCCAGAAAGCGCTGCATGAAAGGGGCGATATGCAGACGCCCGAAGGATGTCGGTGCGGATATGCGCAGCAATCCCCGCGCTTCCGCAGCCCCCTGCCCGGCTTCCGACTCCGCTTCCTCGATCGCCGAGAGTATGCCCACGACGCGTTCGTGAAACCCTTGCCCCGCCTCGGTCAGGGAGAGCTGGCGGGTCGTGCGTTGCAGCAGGCGCACCCCGAGCCGCTCCTCAAGCCGCCGAATGCGTTTCGAGATCACCGCCGGGGACAGACCCGTCTCGCGCCCCGCCTGTGACATGCTGCCCGCAGCTACGACGCGGGCGAAAATGTCGAGATCGCCGAACCGGTCCATCGCTTCCCCCTGATTCGCCGCATGGTGCTTTTTCATTCGGCGATTATTTCCATCACGGAAACAATCTACCGCGATCTCATCACCTGCACAGCCCGCGAATTCGCGCTATATTGCAAAGAAAATCACCGACGTTTCGTTGGACGGGAGGACACCATGTCGATCGCGTTTCCCAAGCCCGATGCCGGGATTGTCGCACGCCGCGAGGAGATCATCGCCGGGCTCGCGAGATTGTTGCCGCCCGAATGCCTCGTCACTTCCGAGGATGAGCGGCGCGCCTATGATACCGATGCGCTGACCTCCTATCGCAAGATGCCGCTCGCCGTCGCCTTGCCGCGCACGACGCAGGAAGTGTCAGACGTGATGCGCTTCTGCCACGAGAACGGCGTCAAGGTAGTCGCACGCGGCGCCGGGACCTCGCTCGCCGGCGGCGCCATCCCGCAGGAGGATGCGGTGGTGATCGGTGTGGCCAAGCTCGCCGGCGTGATCGAGATGAATTTCGCTGATCGCTATGCGCGCGTGCAATCCGGCATCACCAATCTCGCCATCAGCGGGGCGGTGGCGCATGAGCAATTCTTCTACGCCCCCGACCCGTCGAGCCAGCTCGCCTGCACCATTGCCGGCAACATCGCCATGAATTCCGGCGGGGCGCATTGCCTGAAATACGGGGTCACCACCAACAACCTGCTCGGTGTCACCATGGTCCTCGTCGACGGCACCATCGTCGAGCTCGGCGGCCCGCATCTCGATGCGCCGGGCTATGACCTGCTCGGCCTGATCACCGGCTCCGAGGGCCAGCTCGGCATCGTCACCGAGGCGACGGTGCGCATCCTGCGCCAGGCGGAGGGCGCGCGCCCGGCCCTGATCGGTTTCGATTCGGCTGAGACCGCAGGCGCCTGCGTCGCCGCGATCATCGGCGCCGGCATCATCCCGGTGGCGCTCGAATACATGGACCGCCCGGCCATCCAGGTCTGCGAGGCCTTCGCCAAGGCCGGCTACCCGCTCAATGTCGAGGCGATGCTGATCGTCGAGGTCGAGGGTTCGGACGCGGAGATCGAGGACCAGCTCGCCCGCATCGTCGCCATCGCCGAGGATTTCTCGCCGCAGACGCTGAAGGTGGCGCAATCGGAAGCGGAATCCGCCGCGATCTGGAAGGGCCGCAAATCCGCCTTCGGCGCCACCGGGCGCATCGCCGATTACATCTGCATGGACGGCACCATCCCCACCGGACAATTGCCCCATGTGCTCAAGCGCATCGACGAAATCGTCAAATCCTACGGGCTCGGCGTCGCCAACGTCTTCCATGCCGGCGACGGCAACCTGCATCCGCTGGTGATGTTCGATGCGGCCAAACCCGGCGACATGCAGAAGGCCGAGGATGCCGGCTCCGACATCCTCAAGCTCTGCGTCGAGGTCGGCGGCTGCCTCACCGGCGAGCACGGGGTGGGGATCGAGAAGCGCGACCTGATGACCTACCAGTACAACAGCCAGGATCTCGCCCAGCAACTGCGCGTGCGCGGCGTCTTCGACCCCGGCTGGCTGCTCAACCCCGCCAAGGTCTTCCCGCTCGAAGGGCGGGACGCGGCATGATGGGGCATGTGCGGGAACTCTCCCCTCTTCCTTGTGGAGGGCCGGGGGTGAGGGTGGAACCGGGGCGCGTGATGATCGATCGCCCAAACCTTCATGAGCGCCCCTCACCCCCATCCCCTCTCCACGGAGGGAGAGGGGAGCCGCCCTTCATCACCCCCTCGAGGACACCCCAACCGGAAAGGCGTAGCGCATGACCAGCGTGCATGAACCGGCGAGCGAGGAAGCTGTCGCGGAAATCGTCGTCGCCGCCCGGGCAGATCGCATGCCGCTGAGCCTCGCCGGTGGCGATACCATGGCGGGAATCGGGCGGCCGGTGCAGGCGGCGGCGACGCTCACCTCGCGCAAGCTGAAGGGCATCACCCTGTATGAGCCGGCGGAGCTGGTGATCGGCGCGCAAGCGGGCACGCCGCTGGCCGAGATCGAGGCGGCGCTCGCAGAAAAGGGCCAGCGCCTGGCCTTCGAGCCACCGGATTACCGCGCGCTGCTCGGCACCGAAGGCGAGCCCACGATCGGCGGGGTGGCCGCGGCCAATCTCTCCGGGCCGCGCCGGATCATGGCGGGGGCCGCGCGCGACGCGCTGATCGGGGTGCGTTTCGTCAACGGCCATGGCGAGATCGTCAAGAATGGCGGGCGGGTGATGAAGAACGTCACCGGGCTCGATCTGGTCAAGCTGATGGGCGGTTCCTGGGGCACGCTGGGGCTGTTGACGGAAGTGATCTTCAAGGTCCTGCCGATCCCGGAAACCTCCGCCACGCTGGTCTATTCCGGCCTCGACGACGAGCGCGCGATCGCCGCCTTGTCCGAGGCGCTGGGCTCCCCCTTCGAGGTGACGGGCGCGGCGCATATTCCGGTCGGCGAAGGCTATCAGACGGCGCAGACGCTGATCCGCATCGAGGGTTTCGAACCCTCCGTCGATTACCGCCTTGGCGAATTGCGCGACGCGCTGGCCGATTACGGCGATCCGGCGACGCTGCCGGGCGAGAGCGGCGATGCGCTGTGGCGCGGGCTGCGCGATGGCGGGCCGCTGATCAGCCTGTCGGATCAGGCGATCTGGCGCATCTCGACGCGCCCCGGCGCCGGCCCGGCGCTCGCCGCCGGGATTCGCGCGAAGGTCCAGGGCTGGCACTATTTCGACTGGGGCGGCGGGCTGATCTGGATCGCGACGCCCGCCGATGACGAAGCGGCGGAGAGCGTTCGCGCCGCAACGCGAGCCCATGGCGGTCACGCTACCCTGATGCGCGCCATGCCGGAATTGCGCGCCGCCATCGACGTGTTCGAACCGCTTCCCGAGCCGCTGATGCGGATCTCGCGCGAGATCAAGACCCGATTCGACCCCGACGGCATCTTCAATCCCGGACGGATGTATGCCGGCATCTGAGCTCGCCACCCGCCCGCCCGTTTCCCGATTTGTGAGTCGCATCCATGCAGACCAATTTCGCACCTGAACTGCTCGAAAATCCGGATATGCGGGAATCAGAGACGATCCTGCGCACCTGCGTGCATTGCGGGTTCTGTACGGCGACCTGCCCGACCTATTTGCTTCTGGGCGACGAACTCGACAGCCCGCGCGGGCGCATCTATCTGATGAAGGACATGCTGGAGAACGGCAAGCCGGCTTCCGAGCAGGTCGTCACCCATATCGACCGCTGCCTCTCCTGCCTGTCCTGCATGACCACCTGCCCCTCGGGCGTGCATTACATGCATCTCGTCGATCATGCCCGCGCGCATATCGAGGAAACCTATCAGCGGCCCTGGCACGACCGGCTGATGCGCAGCCTGCTCTCGGCCATCCTGCCCTATCCGGGCCGATTCCGCCTCGCCCTGTTCGGCGCCTATCTCGGCAAGCCCTTCAAGGGCGTGGCGAAGGCGCTGCCGAAAGTGGGGCCGCGCATGGGCGCGATGCTCGATCTCGCCCCGGGGCGCCTGCCCACGCGCTCGGCCCAGGAGGGGCCGGGGGTGTTCGCCGCGCAAGGCGAAGAACGCGGGCGCGTGGCGATCCTTCAGGGCTGCGCCCAGACCGTGCTCGATCCCGGCATCAACGAAGCGACGATCCGCCTGCTCAACCGTCATGGCATCACCGTCACGCAGGTGGCCGGCGAGGGCTGTTGCGGGGCGCTGGTGCACCATATGGGGCGTACGGAAGACAGCCACGATTTCGCCCGCCGCAATATCGACGTCTGGATCCGCGAGGTCGAGGAGAACGGCCTCGACGCGATCATCATCACGGCTTCGGGCTGCGGCACCACGATCAAGGATTACGGCCACATGTTCCGCGAGGATGCGGACTATGCCGAGAAGGCGGCCCGGGTCTCGGCGCTGGCAAAGGACATCACCGAATATCTCGAAACCCTGACGCTGCAACCGACGGGCGAGGCGGACAAGCTCACCGTCGCGTATCATTCCGCCTGCTCGATGCAACACGGCCAGCAGATTCGCGAGGCGCCGAAGAAGCTTCTGAAGAAGGCGGGTTTCAAGGTGAAGGACGTGCCCGAGAGCCATATCTGCTGCGGCTCGGCGGGCACCTACAACATCCTGCAGCCGGAAATCGCCGAACAATTGCGCGCCCGCAAGGTCGGCAATATCGAGCGCACCCGCCCCGACATCATCGCCACCGGCAATATCGGCTGCATGACGCAGATCGGCAAGGGCACCGAAATCCCCATCGTTCACACCGCCGAACTGCTCGACTGGGCCACCGGCGGCCCGCGCCCGCAGGCTTTGGAGTGAGCCGGGGGATCCATGCGGATCAACTGCTCACCTTCAATCCGAAAGGCAGCGTCGCCAGAAGCTCCGCGAGGGGGAGTTCCGGATCCAGGGGCGCTTCCGCGACATCGCTCGAAGCCCCCTTCAAGGCATCGCGCATCTGGGTGCCCTGCATGTCCGGCGGGATCAGGATGCGCGTATCGCCCCACCATTGCGGATCGGGCAGCGGCGTTGCGCCGGCATCGACGGCGCCGCTCGCACAACGCGGTGCAACGGCGATCAGCAGCGAGGACGAATACCGCCGTGCGAAGGCGATGGCATGGCCCGCGCGGGTGCCTGCCACCTCGAGCGGCACGTATTCGCCCGCCGCAAACCGCGCCGGCGCGTCGCTGCGCAGTTTCAGGAGCCGTGCGATCAGCGCCTGCTTGATGCGTCCGTCGCGCCAATGCGGCAAAAGCATTTCGAGCGAAGGCTCTCGCGAGAGCGCTGTCATCCGCGCGGCGTAATCCACCGGGCGGCGGTTATCGGGATCGACCAGCGAGAAATCCCAGAATTCGCACCCCTGATAGAGATCGGGCACGCCCGGCACGAGATTGCGCAGGAAGGCCTGGCTCAACCCGTTGAGGGCACCGGCCGGCGCGATCTGCTGCACATGGCCGTGCATCGACTCAAGAAACGGCAGGCTGCGATCGGGATCACCGATCTTTTCGAGAAACGCACGGCAGGCCGCTTCGTATTCCGCGTCAGGCTCGCGCCATGACGAGCGCAGCTTGCTCTCGCGCAAGGCCTTTTCCTGCCATCCGGCAAGGCGTTCGCGGAAGGCTGCGAGGCCCTGCGCATCATCGGGCGCGAGGTCGAGCGGCCAGGCGCCGACCATCATCTGATAGAGCATGTATTCATCAGCCGGGTCGATCACTTCGCCGGAGAGCCGGCGGTTGCGTTCGAACCATTCCGCGACGGCCTCCGCCCAGCCGCCGGGATCCTCGCTGATCACCGCGAGCCGCGCGCGCACATCTTCGCCGCGTTTGTGGTCATGCGTCGCGGTGGTGACCATACCGGCGGGGTGCTCGGTCGCGGTCCGGCTCGCAGCCATGTGAAAATCATCGACCGCAATGGCGAGCGCATCGACATCGAAGCCGACATCATTGCGCGAGATCAGGCGCCCGTAGCGATAGAAGGCCGTATCCTCCACGGCCTTGGCGGCGATCGGCGCGGTGAGTTGCTGGAAGCGCGCCACCGCCTCCCCGCGCGCCTGCGCATCCGCTGTCCCGATGCCGGAAAGCCAGCCGGCGACCAGGTCGACGACGCCCTCCTCGCCGGGCGCGCTCATTGCCCTCGCGGCATCAACCGCTTGCGCGAGATGGGGCGCATCAGATCCCGGTGACGCGCCTTCGGTCGCATAGGTGCGGTAGACGGGGAAGGCCACGATCAACGCGGTCAGCGCCCGGCGCAGCGCCGCGAGGGTGATGTCGCGCGTCTCCAGCGAGGCTTGTGTCATGGCGTGGAAGGCGCGGGCGCAGGCGTCGAGCTGGCCGGAAAAGTCGCGCACCAGCAATTCGTTGCGCGCATCCGCCTCCTCGCTCCCGAAATCGGGATAGCGCCCGCTGACTTCGCTCCACAATTCCGACAGCGCATCGGCGGCGTGCGGATCGTGCAAAACGGCGCTGGCGCGATCCATGAATTCGTATCCGGTGGTGCCGTCGCAATCCCAGTCGAGCGGCAGGGTCTCGTCGCGTCCGAGAATCTTCTCGACGATCAGCCAGGCCCGTTCGCGACCCGCCTCTTTCGGGCGCAGTTCCGTCAGGGCGTCGAGGCGCTCGCGCAGATGCTGGCAATAGCCGGCCGGGTCGCGCAGACCGTCGATGTGATCGATGCGCAGCCCGTCGACCAGGCCCTCGCGATAGAGCCGCAGGATGGTGGCGTGGATCATGTCGAAAACGCGCGGGTCCTCGACCCGCAAGCCGGCAAGCTCGGTAATGTCGAAGAAGCGACGCCAGTTGATCATGTCGCCGGCAACCCGCCACCAGGCCAGCCTGAAATGCTGGCGCTCCATCAGCGCATGCAGGATCTGCGGGTCGCGATGCGCATCGAGCACAGCCCCAAGCCGATCCCCCATCGAGGCGGTGACCCGGCAGGCCTCGATGAAACCGGCGCGGCCTTCCGCCGCGTCGAAGCGCTGCGCCAGCGCCTCGAAATCCTCCCCGCCGGCACGCAGGATCGCAGGGTAATCTTCCGGGCGAATCGGGAAGCGGTGATGGTGATAGGCGATGGTGAAGCTCTCCAGCGCTTCATCGAAGACGAGAGCGAGATCGCCCGCCGCGAGCACCGTGCCATAGGGCTCGCCGAGGAAGGGCGCCAGCAGCTTGCCCTTCAGGGCCTCATCAGGCGTATCCCAGTCGATGTCGAAGAACGAGGCATAGGGGCTTGACTGCCCGTTTTCGAGCACGTCGAGCCACCACGCATTATCCGCGCCGCCCACAGCCATGTGGTTGGGCACGATATCAGCGATCAGCCCCATGCCATGGGCGCGCAATTGTGCAACAAAAGCGCGAAGGCCCGGCTCGCCGCCGAGTTCCTCGTCGACCCGCGTCGGATCGACTCCGTCATAGCCGTGCGAGGATCCGCTGCGCGAGGACAGGATCGGCGAGGCGTAGACGTGACTGATCCCGAGACCCGCCAGATAGGGCACGATCGCGCATGCATCGGCGAACGTGAAGACGTCATTGAATTGCAGCCGATAGGTCGCGCGCGGCGTCATGCCTGCTCCTTCTCACGCTTGCCTTGTGCACGCGGGCGCGCAGCCGCCAGACGCGCCAGACGCGCCTTCGCGACCGGGCCCGTCGCGGGCTCTTCCGGAAGGCGCCTGCGCCAGTTGGGGTGGGTATCGATGGTCCCGGGCAGGTTCGGCTGCTCGCGTGCACCGGCGATATCCTCCGCCGACGCGATGGCGAGGGTGCAGGCGCTGCGGGCGATATAGTCGAGGGCGGCATCGATCACCGCATCGGGATGCGCGACATCCGGAATGGATTCCTGTGTCAGCCCGTAATCGGATACACTCTCCCAGAAGCGGAGCCGGTCATAATGGCGCTCGGCCATCTGGATCCCGGCATCCTCGGTGCTGGGAAGCTGACCGAGCCTGTCGCGCCAGGCGATGTCGTTGCCCTGCCACCAGCCGGTGATGGTGGGCAGATCATGCGTCGTGGTCATCGCCACCGCATTGACGTCCCAGTGCTGCGGCGCGCGGAAGCGCCCGTCATCCTCGCGCTCGAACAACAGCACCCGCATCCCCATCACCCCGGCCTGGTCGATGCGCCCGCGGAACCCGTCGGGCACCGTGCCGAGATCCTCGCCGATGACGATGGCCTGATTGCGATGCGATTCGAGGGAGACGATGCGCAGCATGTCGTCGAGCGGGTATTGCAGATAGACGCCCTCCGTCGAAGGCATGCCCCATGGCACCAGCCAGAGCCGCGACAGCCCCATCACATGATCGATGCGCACACCGCCAGCCGTGCGCATCGCGGAACGCAACGTGGCGATGAATGGCGCAAAGCCGTGTTCCTGCAGGGCCTTGGGCGAAAAGGTCGTGAGACCCCAATCCTGCCCGAGCGGACCCAGCGGATCCGGCGGCGCACCTATGCTGACGCCCTGCAGGATATCGTCGGGACGGCTCCAGGCATGGCTCCCGCCGGCATCCATCCCGACCGCGAGATCGGCGATCATGCCGATTCCCATTCCCGCCTCCCGGGCCGCGCTCTGGGCCGAACCAAGGGAGCGCTCGGTGAGCCATTGCAGGAAAGCGTGGAACACGACCTCATGTGCATGCTCCTGCGCAAATGCCTGCACGGCAGGCGCCTGCGGGTGCCGATAGGCCTCCGGCCAGCCCTGCCAGCCGCGCGGCTCGCCGAGGCTCCGGGCAAAATGTGCGTGCAGCGCCTCGTAGGTCGCATGCTCTTCGAGCAGCGCCCCGCCCTCGGCGCGATAGCGGGCAAAATCCGCGCGCAGATCGGGCGGCCCCTCGGCGGTGAAGCGCTCGAAGAGACGGCGCAACGCATCGCGCTTGCTCCGCCCCTCGCGGGCCCAGTCGATCAAGGGCGCACCGGGCGTGTCACAGCGGGCGATGGCGGCAAAATCCGCGTCGAACACGGCCCCCGGATCGGCCATGAGCACGTTGTGGAACAGCCGCGTCGAGGGCGCATAGGGGCTCGAACGCCCCGGATCGGCAGCATAGAGCGCATGGGACGGGCTGACGGCCACGGCATCCGCCCCGGCTTCGCCCAAAGCCCGGGCATAATCGCGCAGGGAGCCGGCATCGCCGAAGCTCGAATAGGGCGTCGGCGGCAGGGCGTAGATCTGCGCTGCGACGCCGAACGCCCTGCGGGCATCGCCATCCGTTTCCCCGAACGCGTCGATGAGACCATAGGCACGGGTCGGCGCGACCGCCAGGGTGAGGGTATCACCGTCGAGTTCGACCAGGTGATAGCCAGGCTCGAGGATGGGCGGGATGGTCATGCCGCCGGCACTGGGCACCAGCCGCATCTCGCGACGCTCGCCGGTCTCCAGCCGCAATTGCGCGAGCGCGTGATGGCCGAGGTCGGGCGGCAGCAATGTGGGCACGCCGCAATCCGTCGTCAGAAAGCGTAAACCTACTCCAGATTGCATATCGTGGAGCGCGGCGAAGCTCTCCCCGATCTCCGACTCCGACCCGGCGGCGTAGCCGATCGCGTTGAGCGCCGCGCGCAATGTATCGTCGCCGACCTCGCGTCGCTCGCCTCGATAATCAGTCCAGGCGAGTGTCAGGCCGGCGGCCTGGGCGAGATCGCGCAAATGGGTCATCGTCAAGCGTTCTCCTCTAACCAGAGAATGGTCGAGTGGCCCTGAAGTTCCCTGCGCACCATTCCTCGCCCGACCCAATGCGAGGGTGCAACTTCCGGAAATACCTTGCCCGGAGGTTTCACCGGGTCACTGGAAAGATTGCAGGCCAGCGTCATCACACCCCCGTAGGAGAGCCGCCAGCGGGCGATCACGGCCTTGTCGCCGATCACCTCGGCCCCCATTGATTCCACGCCATCGAGATGCGGCGCGATGCGGGTGCGGCGGATGCCGAGGAGGGTGCGGTAGAGATCCTCGCGGGCCATGTCACCCCCCTCCCCCGCAATCACCGGGCGTGAGCGCTCGAAGGTCTCGGGATCGTTGGGATCGGGGATCATCTCGCGCTTGTGCGGATCGGCGAATTCCGGGAAGGCAGCGAATTCCTTCCGGCGCCCGTCGCGCACCAGCGGCGCCAGCCCGGGATGGTGATCGGTGAAGAAGAGAAACGGCTCGGTCGAGCCGGTCTCCTCGCCCATGAAGATCATCGGGATCTGCGGGGCCAGCAGCAGCAGGGCGATCGCCGCTTCCAGCGCCGGCTTGTCGGCCAGGGTGGTGAGGCGCTCGCCGAAGGCGCGGTTGCCGATCTGGTCATGGTTCTGGAGATGGTTGACGAAGGCGGTCGGCGGCAGATGCGCGCTCGCTCCGCCACGCGGCTCGTCCGATCCGGGCGGTGTCTCGCCCTGATAGACAAACCCCTGCGCCAGCGAGCGGGCGAGCTTCTGCGTCGTCCCCTCGGTGAAGCCGCCGTAATAGCCCGCGCTCTCGCCGGTCAGCAGCACATGCACGCAGTGATGAAAATCGTCGTTCCATTGTCCATCGAAGGGACCTCCGAGCGGCTCGGGATCATTGTGTTCGTTTTCGAGGATGAGATGGACGTGGCGCCCCTCCTCCACCGTCTCGCGCACGGCCTGCCCGACCTCGTCGAGCCAGTCGCCGTCATGGATGGCGTGGACGGCATCGAAGCGCAGCCCGTCGAAGCGGTATTCCATCAGCCAGTAGAGCACATTCTCCTTGAAGAAGCGGCGCAGTTCCGGATGGCGGAAGTCGAGCGCAGCGCCCCATGGCGTCTCGATATCCTCGCGGAAGAAGTCCGGCGCATAGGCGTGCAGGTAGCTCCCGTCAGGGCCGAAATGGTTGTAGACGACGTCGAGGAAGATGTTCAGCCCCAGCTCGTGCGCCCGGTCGATCAGCGCCTTGAGATCATGCGGATCGCCATAGGCGGTATCGGGCGCGAAGGGCAGCACCCCGTCATAACCCCAGCTGCGGCGACCGGGAAAATCGGCGATCGGCATCAGCTGGATGGCGGTCACGCCGATATCGGCGATGGCCGGAAGGTGTTCGGCGACGCCCGCATAGCCGCCGAGCAGCCCGGTATGCAACTCGTAGATGACGCTGTCCTGCCAGGGGCGCCCCTTCCATTCGGGGCAGCGCCAGGCATAGGTTTCCGCATCATGGACAATGCTGCGGTCATGCACGTCAGGCGTTTGCAGCCGCGAGGCGGGATCGGGCACGAGCAAGCCGTCCTGCAGGCGGTAGCGATAGCGCGCGCCTGCGCCGCATTCCGCCTCGACCGTGAACCAGCCGGCCTCGTCACGCTGCATCGGGATCGGATCCCAGTCCTCCACCATCAGCGCCACGCGCTCCTGCGCCGGCGCGAAGAAACGAAAACGTGTCCGGTTGCGCGCCTGTATCAGGGCCCCCGCCGTGATCGGAAACTGAAAAGCGCTCATTCCTCTCCCCCTTCGCATTCCGCCACCAGCAGCACGGCGGAACGCTCACTCACCCCGTAGGTCTCCCCTTCAACAGGCGCTTCCGGCTCCTGCGGACGGGCGCTGTCGATCAGAAGACGCCATGCGGCAGGCGGTTGTGGCAAGCGGAAATCGAGGGCGGAGCTTGATGCATTCATGAGAAAAAGCACCATCTCGATACGTCCGTCCGGCTTGACGCGCGCCCGGCGCATGGTCAGGGCCCGGCGCTCGGCATCGTCCCAATCCTCCGGCGAGGGTACGGAGGCGTTTTCGTCGAACCAGTCGATATCCTTGATCCCCGGCGCCAGGTCGACACCATAGAGGAAGCGGCGCGAGCGCAGGCCGGGATAGGTGCGTCGCAGCGCGATCAGGCGCGCCACATAATCGGTCAGCGCCTCGCCCTCTTCGGATCTGGCCTTGGACCAGTCGATCCAGGAGATCTCGTTATCCTGGGCATAGGCGTTGTTGTTGCCCCCCTGGCTGCGCCCGAATTCGTCACCGGCAAGCAGCATCGGCGTGCCGAGGGAGGCAAACAGCGTGGTCAGCATCGAGCGCATCACCCGCAGGCGCGTCTCGCGGATCGTCTCGTCATCGGTCTCGCCCTCTGCGCCCCAGTTGCGCGAATAGTTCTCCGAATGGCCGTCGCGATTATCCTCGCCATTGGCCTCGTTGTGCTTTTCCTCGTAGGCCGTGATGTCCGCGACGGTGTAGCCGTCATGGGCGGCGATGAAGTTCAGCGAAGCCCAGGGCCGGCGCGCGCGGCGATCGAACAGATCCCCGGATCCGGTCAGCCGCGAGGCCATTTCCGGGCGCAGGCCCGGATCCTCGCGCCAGTAGCGGCGCACGCTGTCGCGATAGCGATCGTTCCACTCGGCAAAGCCCGGCGGGTGGTGGCCGAGCTGGTAGCCGCCAGGGCCGATATCCCAGGGTTCCGAGATCAGTTTCTTGCGCTGGAGCACCGGATCCTGACGCAGCGCATCGAAGAAGCCGGCGCCGGGGTCGAAGCCGTGCGGCTCACGCCCGAGCGTTACGCCGAGATCGAAGCGGAACCCGTCCACACGATACGATGTCGCCCAGTAGCGCAGGCTGTCCATCACCATCTGCAGGACGCGCGGGTTGGACAGGTTCACCGTGTTGCCGGTGCCGGTATCGTTGATGCAATGACGCGGATTCTCCGGCCGAAGACGGTAATAGCTGGCATTGTCGAGCCCCCGCCAGGAGAGCGTCGGCCCAAGCTCGCCGCCTTCGGCGGTGTGGTTGTAGACGACGTCGAGGATCACCTCGATCCCCGCCGCGTGCAATTCGCGGATGGCGATGCGCAACTCGTCCTGATCCCCCGGCTTCGCCATGTAGCGGCTTTCCGGCGCAAAGAAGGAGAGCGTGTTGTAGCCCCAGTAATTGGTCAGCTTCTTCTCCTGCAGGAAGCGGTCCTGAAGGATGGCGTGGATCGGCATCAGTTCGATACTGGTGATGCCCAGCCGCTTGAGATGGGCGATGACGGCGGGGTGCCCGAGCGCCGCATAGGTGCCGCGCTCGGGCACACGCACCTCTTCCATCAGCTTGGTGAGGCCCTTCACATGGGCCTCGTAGATTACCGTCTCCTCCCATGGGATATCCGGCGAGCGGTCGTCGCCCCAGTTGAAACTGTCATCAATGACGACGGATTTCGGCACGGCGGGCGCGCTGTCACGCCGGTCGAAGGAGAGATCGGCGCGCGACGAGTTCACGCGGTAGCCGAACAGGGCGTCGCTCCAGCGCGTCTCCCCGTGCAGACCCCTGGCATAGGGGTCGATCAGCAGCTTGTTGGGGTTGAAGCGGTGCCCGCGCGCCGGCTCGTAGGGCCCGTGAGCGCGGTAGCCGTAGAGCAGCCCCGCGCGCACATGCGGCAGATAGCCGTGCCAGATCTCGTCGGTCCATTCCGGCATCTCGTAGCGCGCGATCTCGCGCCGCCCGGTCTCGTCGAAAATGCACAGATCGATTCGCTCGGCATGCGCGGAATAGACCGCGAAATTCACGCCGAGCCCGTCCCAGGTCGCACCGAGGGGGTAAGGCGAGCCAGGTGAAAGCCTGTCTGGCAGGGTCGGCATGTTTTATCTCATCCTTCGAAGCGGAAGATGGTGAGGGAGAGCGGCGGCAGGGTCAGATCGAGCGACTGGTCATGACCATGGGCCGGCGCCGCATCGGTGGCGACGGCGCCGCCATTGCCGGCATTCGAACCGCCATAGATCCCGGCATCCGAATTGAGCACCTCGCGCCAGCGCCCCGCCTGCGGCACGCCGACGGCGTAATGCGTCCGTGTTACCGGCGTCATGTTGAGCACGCACAGAAGCGTCGGCGCATCCGGGGCCTTGCGCAGCCAGGCGAAGACGCTGTTCGTCGCATCGTCGCCGATCACCCAGGCGAAGCCCGCAGGATCGGCGTCGAGGCGATGGAGGGCCGGCTCGCGGGCATAGAGCCGGTTGAGATCGCGCACCAGCATCTGCAGCCCGGCATGGCCCTCGTCCTGCAACAGCGCCCAGTCGATCTCGCCGTCATGGCCCCATTCGCGATGCTGGCCGATCTCGCAGCCCATGAAGAGCAGCTTCTTGCCGGGATGGGTCCACATGAAGGACAGGTAGGCGCGCAGGTTAGCCAGCTTCTGCCAGGCGTCGCCGGGCATCTTGCCGAGCAGCGAACCCTTGCCGTGGACGACTTCGTCATGGGATATCGGCAGGACGAAATGTTCGGAGAAGGCATAGACGAGGCCGAAGGTCAGCTCGTTATGGTGGTAGGAGCGATAAAGCGGCTCGCGGGCGGCATATTGCAGCGTGTCGTGCATCCAGCCCATGTTCCACTTGTAATCGAAGCCGAGCCCGCCTTCCGCGACCGGATGCGACACCCCCGGAAAGGCCGTCGATTCCTCCGCGATCGTCACCGCGCCGGGCGCGCGCTCGCGCACGATCGTGTTGAAGCGCTTGAGGAAATCGATCGATTCCAGGTTTTCGCGCCCGCCATGGATATTGGGCACCCATTGCCCCTGCTCGCGGCTGTAATCGCGATAGAGCATCGAGGCGACCGCATCGACGCGCAGCCCGTCCACATGAAAACGCTCCAGCCAGTAGAGCCCGCTGGCGATGAGGAAGCCCTGCACCTCGCGGCGACCGAGATTGTAGATATAGGTGTTCCAGTCCTGATGAAACCCCTCGCGCGGATCCTCGTGCTCGTAGAGCGCCGTCCCGTCGAAACGCGCAAGGCCATGCGGATCGGTGGGGAAATGCGCAGGAACCCAGTCGACGATGATCCCGATCCCGGCGCGGTGCGCGGCATTAACGAAGCGCGCGAACCCCTCCGCAGTGCCGTATCGCGCGCTCGGCGCGAACAGGCCGAGCGGCTGGTAGCCCCAGGATCCGCCGAACGGGTGCTCGGCGATGGGCATGAATTCGATATGCGTGAAGCCGAGATCGGCGACATAGGGGATCAGCCTCTCCACCAGCGCATCCCAGTCCAGCACGCCGGTATGGTCACCCTCCGGGCGCAGCCACGAGGCGGGATGCACCTCGTAGATCGCCATGGGCGCATCCGGCGCCTGACGCGCCGCGCGATCCGCCATCCACGCCTCATCCGTCCAGCGGAAGGCGAATGGCTCCGCCACGATCGATCCCGTGGCCGGCGGCATTTCCGTGCGCCGGGCCAGCGGATCGGCCTTGAGCGGCAGGGTCTGCCCCTCGCGCCCCACGATCTCGTATTTATAGCGCTCGCCTGCCTTCAGGCGCGGCACGAACAATTCCCAGACCCCGGAATCGTGACGCAGGCGCATGGGGTGGCGCCGCCCGTCCCAGGAATTGAAATCACCGACGACGGAAACGCGCCGCGCATTCGGCGCCCAGACCGAGAAGGCGACGCCCGGCACGGCCTCCACCTCGGTCACGACCGAACCGAGGCGCTCGGGCAGCTCCCAATGCGCGCCTTCCGACATCAGATGCAGATCGAGATCGCCCAGAATAAGGCCGAACGCGTAAGGATCCTCCGCCTCATGCACGCCGGCGGGCCAGTGCACGCGCAGGCGATAGGGCCGACGCGCGCCGATGATCCCGGCAAACAGCCCGTCACTGACCTCATCGAGCGTGGCCAGCACGGCGGAATCGTCGCCCGCCACCGCCTCGACCTTCTGCGCCCCGGGCTGGAAGCTGCGCACGACGCAGCCCGCCTCACTGTCATGAGGCCCGAGAAAGGCGAAGGGGTCTGTCAGCCGGCCCGACAGGGCGTCAAGGGCAGCATGTTCCAGACCATGCAGTGCGGGATGGCGAATATCGCTCACGCAGTCTCCTTTCCGTCGTCGAGCAGGCGCCGGGCGACGCCGGCAAAGCCCTGAAGGGGAACGTCGAGCCAGACGGGACGGTTCGCCGCCTCGTAGCAGATTTCATAAGCCGCCTTCTCCAGAATGAAGAGGTCGAGCAGGTTCTGCTCGGAGACTTCCTCCGGATTGCCCGCGCGATAGGCTGCGGTGAAGGCCTGTTCGGCCTCGGCCCGGAACAGGTCGCGCAGATGATCGATGCGATGCTCCGTGATCGGCCCGCGCGGTGTATGGCGGTGCTTGACCAGATTCGAGGCCGCATAATCGAAGGAGCGGATCAGCCCGGCCACGTCGCGCAGCGGGCTGACCTTGGCGCGGCGCTCCTCCAGCGGACGGGCGGGCTCGCCCTCGAAATCGATGAAGACCACATCGCCTCCGGCAACCAGCACCTGCCCGAGATGCAGATCTCCGTGGATGCGCGTGCGCAGCCGCCCGTCGAACATCGCGGCCCGCTCGTCGATCAGCGCCAGCAATTCGTCGCGACGGGCGACCAGCGTTGCCGCATCCTCGGCTTCGTCTGCGCCCCATTCCCGCTTCTCGATCACCTTGAACGCCGCGCGCACCTGGCTCTCGACCGAGCGACGCAGGGCCGTGACATCGGCCTTGCCCGCGATCTCGGGGGCGAAGGCGCCCTCCTCAACAGGCGCGGCGGCGAGCATGCGATGCATCTCCGCCAGACGCGTGCCGAGAGTGCCCGCGAAGATGCGGTAGGTTTCGAACAGATCCTCCGCCTGATCGACCTCCTCCTCGGTCATGGTCGAGAGTTCGTCGATGGTGCGGTCGAGATAGTTCAGCGTCCAGTCCCAGCCATCACCCTGATTGAGCTGGTAGCCCTGCGCGATGGCGAGAGTCGTCGGCACGCCCTCCGCCGAGACATGGCGCACCTCGCCGAGCAGCGGCGCCGTGTTGGCAAAGCCGGCGCGGGTGAGGTAGCGGCTCATCTCGGCTTCGGGATGGGCACCGCTGGTCAGCTTGCGCAGCAGCTTGATGACGACCGCGCGCCCCACGATCAGCGTCGAATTGCTCTGCTCGGCGCCCAGCCATTCGATCTCGGCATCGCCTGGCAGGTCGAGCGCCGCAAGCGTCCCTTCCGGCTCGAAGACCAGTTCACCGCGCTCGACCGGCATCACCGCACTGGTACGCAGCTTGTCCATCAGAGCATGGCCGAGGCGCGGCATGGCGAAGCCGTCGGTGAGGTAGCCCACGCGGCGGTTCTGGCGCACACGCGCCATGGCGAGTTGCGGTGCGAAGGGCGGCATCGTCTCGTCATCCCAGGCGACGGCGAGCGGCAGGGTGTATTTCTCGACACCGGCATCCGTCTCGACATCACAAACCGTCAGGATCACCGGCCCGTCCGCGCTCTCCAGCGTCACCGCCGCATCGACACGCGCGCTCTTGAAGGCGGAATCCTTGCCCTGGAACCAGCGTCGCTGCGGAATGTATTGCGGCAGGACGTCGCTCTCGAGCGTCTCGCGCGTCTTCTCGCGGGTGCCGGGCCTGAGCACGTCGGCGACGCCGCTGCGCAGCACGAAGGTGAGATGCTCGGGCTCCATCCCCGCCGTCGCGGTGCTCCAGGCCGGCGGCTCGACCCCGTCACTCAGTTCGAACCAGTAGAATCCGAAGGGCGGCAGAGAGAGCAGATAAGGCAATTGCCCGATCGTCGGGAAGGACGCCCCGCCCGACATTTCCACCGGCGTCTTGCCAGCGAATTCCGCCAGATTGAGCTCCACCGCCTGCGCCTGTCGCGAGACGTTGGCGACACACAGGATACGCTCGCCGTCATGCTCGCGCAGGTAAGCCAGGATCTTGCGGTTGGCCGGGCGCAGGAAGCGAACCGTACCGCGCCCGAAAGCGCTGTATTGCTTACGGACGGCGAGCATGCGCCGCATCCAGTTGAGCAGGGAGTTGGGATCGCGCAATTGCGATTCCACATTGACACGGTCATAGCCGTAGAGCGGGTCCATCAGCACCGGCAGCGACAGCCGCGCCGGATCGGAGCGCGAGAAACCACCATTGCGGTCGCTCGACCATTGCATCGGCGTGCGCACGCCGTCGCGATCGCCCAGATAGATGTTGTCGCCCATGCCGATCTCGTCGCCGTAATAGATTACCGGCGTGCCGGGCATGGTGAAGAGCATGGAATGCATCAGCTCGATGCGCCGCCGGTCGCGCTCCATCAGCGGCGCGAGACGGCGGCGGATGCCCAGATTGATGCGCGCGCGCCGATCGGACGCATAGGTCTCCCACAGGTAATCACGCTCCTTGTCAGTCACCATTTCAAGCGTCAGCTCGTCATGGTTGCGCAGGAAGATCGCCCATTGGCAATTCTCCGGGATCTCCGGTGTCTGGCGCATGATGTCGGTAATCGGGAACCGGTCTTCCTGGGCGATCGCCATATACATGCGCGGCATCAGCGGAAAGTGGAAAGCCATGTGGCACTCGTCACCATCACCGAAATAATCCTGCGTATCTTCCGGCCATTGATTGGCCTCGGCCAGGAGCATGCGATCCGGGTAGGTCCTGTCCACCTCGGTGCGGATCTGCTTGAGGATGTCATGGGTTTCGGGCAGGTTCTCGTTATTGGTGCCCTCGCGCTCGACGAGATAGGGCACCGCATCGAGCCGCAGCCCGTCGACCCCGATATCCAGCCAGAAGCGCATCACGCTGAGCACTTCCTTGAGCACGCGCGGATTGTCGAAATTGAGATCCGGCTGGTGGCTGTAGAAGCGGTGCCAGTAATAGGCCTGCGCCTCCTCGTCCCAGGACCAGTTCGACTTCTCCGTATCAAGGAAGATGATCCGCGTACCGGTATATTTCTTGTCCGTATCCGACCAGACGTAGAAATCGCGCGCCGCCGAGCCCGGCTTGGCCTTGCGCGCCTTCTGGAACCAGGGATGCTGATCCGAGGTGTGGTTGATCACGAGTTCGGTGATCACCCGGATGTCACGCTTGTGCGCTTCCTGCACGAAGCGCTTGAAATCGCCCATCTTGCCGTATTCCGGATGCACACCGCGATAATCGGCGATGTCGTAGCCGTCATCGCGCCGCGGCGAGGGATAAAACGGCAGCAGCCAGATGCAGGTGACGCCCAGCTCGGCAACATAGTCGAGCTTCTTCATCAACCCCGCAAAATCACCGATGCCGTCATCATTGGCATCGAAGAACGACTTCACGTGCAGCTGATAGATGACCGCATCCTTGTACCATTGCGGATCGTTGTCGATATTGGCGATCTTCTTCTTGGAGGACACGTCAGCTTCTCCTGTGCGGACGGATGCGCCAGATGGCGAAGGGGTAATCGGCGGGGTCGAGGCGGATATGCTGGTGCTTGCCCCACCAGGTGAAGGCGCGATCAGTGATCAGATCCTCGACATCGAGCGCGCCGTCATCACCGATCCCGAACTCCCAGAGCGGGATTTCGATCCCGGCTTCCTGCGGGTGATACGGATCGAGATTGACCGCGACGAGGATCATCTCGTCACCCTCGCGCGAGGGCTTGCCGTAATAGAGGATATGCTCGTTCGCGGCATTGTAGAAGCGCACGTTGAGATGCGTGTGCAGGGCCGGATTGGCCTTGCGAATGCGGTTGAGCCGCGCGATATCGGGCACGATATTGCCCGGTGCATTCCAGTCGCGCACGCGGATCTCGTATTTCTCCGAATCCTTGTATTCCTCCTTGCCCGGAACCGGCTCGGATTCGAGCAGTTCATAGCCGGAATACACGCCCCACAGCCCCGACAGCGTCGCCGCGAGACAGGCACGCACGAGGAAGCCGGCGCGGCCCGAGCGCTGCAGGTAGACCGGGTTGATATCGGGCGTGTTGACGAAGAAATGCGGCCGGTAAAAATCCTTCGGCGCCTCCTGTGCCAACTCCTCCAGATAGCTCTGCAGCTCGTATTTGGTATTGCGCCAGGTGAAGTAGGTATAGCTTTGCGAGAAACCCACCTTGGCCAGATGGTACATCATCCTGGGCCGGGTGAAGGCCTCGGAGAGGAAGATCACGTCGGGATGGCGCGTGCGCACCTCCCCGATCATCCATTCCCAGAAGGGAAGCGGCTTGGTGTGCGGATTGTCGACGCGAAACGTCTTTACCCCCTCCCCGACCCAGAACAGCACGACGTCGCGCAGCGCGAGCCAGAGATCGGGGATCGCCTCGTCCTTGTAGAAATCGACATTGACGATGTCCTCGTATTTTTTCGGCGGGTTCTCCGCATATTTGATCGTGCCGTCGGGGCGATAATCGAACCAGCCGGGATGCTCTCTCAGCCAGGGGTGATCCGGCGAGCACTGGATGGCGAAATCGAGCGCGAGTTCGAGCCCGTGCGCCATCGCCGCGTCGCGCAAGGCCCTGAAATCCTCCAGCGTGCCGAGCTCGGGATGCAGCGCGTCATGCCCGCCATCCTCCGAGCCGATCGCATAGGGCGAGCCGACATCGTCGGGCCCCGGCGTGAGCGTATTGTTGCGGCCCTTGCGGTTCTTGCGTCCGATCGGGTGGATCGGCGTGAAATAAAGCACGTCGAAGCCCATGTCGCGCACACGTGGCAATTGCGGGATTACGTCGCGCAGGGTGCCATGGCGGGCCGGATCATCCGTCTGCGAGCGCGGGAAGATCTCGTACCAGCTCGCGAACAGGGCCTGCTGGCGCTCCGCATCGACCGGCTGGACCACGCTCTGTACCCTGAACGGGCGATCATCGGCCTCCTGCATCAGCGCGCGGGCCTCGATACTGAGCAGGATCTCGACCTGCCCGGCCTGATCGGCATGATCGAGATCGACGAGAATATCGGTGAGCCGCGCCTTCAGATCGCCCTTGGCGCGCCCCCGCGCCGCTTCGACCAGCAGCCGCCCCTCCTTCAGGTCGAGGGCGATATCCACCCCGGCATCACTCTTCTTGCCGAGATCGCGCGCATGGGTCGCATAGCGGTCGAACCAGGCCTCGACAACGTATTCGTGCCGCCCCATCCGTTCCAGATGCAGCGCCGCGCGAAAGCGGTCATTGCCCTGCGGCAACATCGGGGCCGTGCGCCAGAGATCCTCGTCGAGCGCGCGCCAGCGCAGTTCGACGCCAAGCACCTCGTGGCCGTCCATGAAGGCATCGGCCTCCACCGTGATGGAATCGCCGACGATGCGTTTCACCGGATAGCGCCCCTGATCGATACAGGGCGACAGGGCCTCGATGACAATGCGCGGCGCCGCTCCCGCCGCCTTGGCGGCGCGCTTGCCGGTGGCGCGGGGGAGTTTCACGGGCTTCGCACGCGTCGCTTTCGCGAGCAGCACCGCGCCGGGCTCGAGAGTGAAGGTATCGCCGGCTGAATCGCTGGCGTCACCGCCCTCGAGCGGCACGAAACCGGCAAATTCCCCACCCATCTGCGCCCGCAGCTTGGTCGCGCCGACATCGTGACCCTCATGCAGATCGGGATTGACGAGCACGAGCAGGGCTTCCTGCGCGACGCGCGGATCAGCCGGCGTGCGCAGGATCCCCGTCGCCTGGGCGGAGGGGCCGGTCAGCGCGCGCAGAAGGCCCGGCTGCGCGAGCGCCGGAATCGTCGCGATCAGGGCGTTGATATCGCGCACGCGCTGCGCGATCTCTGCCGGCGCTTCCTGGGCCATCTGCGCGCCATCCTCCGGACGGCTCTCGATCGCATCAAGCGGGCGGCGGGCCGCGTGCTCGAAACCCATCGGCATCAGCATGCCGCAGCCGAGCCCCGCCGCGAGCCGCAAGGCACGGTCATAGGCCGGCAGCAGCCCCCGCGCATCCCCGATGCGCTCCGCCAGACGGGTGGCGAAGGGCGCTTCCGGCATGGTCATGACCGGCGCGATGGCGGACAGGGCCGCATGTTCCTCGACGAGCCAGGGCGCGCGCCCGTCCCACCACGGCAACGAGGAGAGAAGGTAATCGAAGCCGCAGCCGGCAAGCCCGAGCGCGTCAGAACGCGGAAGGCCCGTCGGATCGGCAATGACGAGCGCGTCCGGGCGATGCGCGCGCATTGTCTCAATGACCCAGCGCCACAGATCAGCCGATGCCGCGTTGGGACGTACAGCACGAAAACCCTTCACCCCGGCCTGTGCCCAGGCGGCGATCCGGGGCTCCCAATAGGCCTTCAGCCATGCGATCGCATCTGCATCGAGCCGCGACCAGGCCGCCCCCTGCGCCGTGGCCGGGCGGCGCGGATCGACCGGCCCGCCCGCCACCTCACGCCGCACCGTGAAGCGATCCGGTGCCGCTTCCACCTCGGGATGCTCCAGCGCGAATTGCTGGGGCGCGAAATCGATCAGCAGCGAAAGCCCCCGGCTCTGAGCCTCGCGCGCGATGTGCTCCAGCGCGAGCGGCAGCGCGTCGGTGAAGCCCAGCCCCTCATCCGCAGCATCATGATCGACGGGAAAGAAGACATCGCCTGTACGCCCCGCACGGAAGAGCGGCGCGAGCGCCACATGGTCGAAGCCGAGATCCCGGGCGTGATCCAGCCAACCGCCCAACGCATCGTGCGCTCCGACCGCGCGATGGTGGAGGTAATAGATACGCGGATGTGCAGATGACGGCATTCTGGCCATGGTCCCTCTTGGTTGCAAACGCTGTGATGCTGCCGATTCGCAGCGATGATAGCGCGGGTATGCGACGAACGGGATGCTCTGTTTGAGCCGGATTGCTGAAATAACGTGCTGCCTCGGCTTGCACCAGCCACCTCGTTTTTCCTTTTATATCAACAGGTGAATGCGGCCAGTGTTCCAAAGCGATGCCAATGACAAGGCATGGTTGCCGGTACGTACGCGATCAGGACCCGCGACGGCATTACGAAGACCGCATTCACGCACTTGCTCGTTGTACGTGATTTGTTCTAGAGTTTCCGGGGTCGCCTTGACGCGGCCCGTGCACTATGTGACCCGCTGGTGCCGCGTTGCGAAATACGCTTGCGTTCCGATCCGACGAACCCAGAGCTTCGACCATGCCCTCGACCACCTCATCGAAAGCGAAGAAACCTGCACGCGCGCGCGCCACCGGGAAGAGCACGCGCGTGGCGCCGGTGCGCGGTTCGGGCAGTGGCGAGATCGATGCGCTGTTCGACCGCGCCCGGGCCGGCGACCCGCATGCCCGCGTCATTTCGGTGACGGGCGCGCGCGAGCATAACCTGAAGAATGTCGATCTGATGCTGCCGCGCGACCGGCTCGTCGTCTTCACGGGCCTGTCGGGCTCGGGCAAGTCGTCGCTTGCCTTCGACACGATCTATGCCGAGGGGCAGCGGCGCTACGTCGAATCGCTGTCGGCCTATGCGCGGCAGTTCCTCGAAATGATGCAAAAGCCCGATGTTGACCAGATCGACGGGCTCTCGCCGGCCATTTCCATCGAGCAGAAGACCACCTCGAAGAACCCGCGCTCCACGGTCGGCACCGTCACCGAGATCTACGACTATATGCGCCTGCTCTGGGCGCGTGTCGGCATCCCCTACTCGCCCGCCACGGGCCTGCCCATCGAGAGCCAGACCGTGAGCCAGATGGTCGACCGGGTGCTCGCCCTGCCGGAGAAGACGCGGCTCTATCTGCTCGCGCCGGTGGTGCGCGGGCGCAAGGGCGAGTATCGCAAGGAACTGGCGGAATTTCAGAAGAAGGGCTTCCAGCGCGTCAAGATAGACGGCAGTTTCTACGAGATTGACGACGCCCCCGCCCTCGACAAGAAATACAAGCACGATATCGACGTGGTGGTCGATCGCATCGTGGTGCGCCCGGACATGGCGCCACGCCTGGCCGAATCCTTCGAGACGGCGCTCGAACTCGCCGACGGGATCGCCTTCGTGGAATTTGCCGACGAGAAGGACGACAAGGGTGCCCCGCGCCGGCTCGTCTTCTCGGCGAAATTCGCCTGCCCGGTCTCCGGTTTTACCATTCCGGAAATCGAGCCGCGCCTGTTCTCCTTCAACAACCCCACCGGCGCCTGCCCGGAATGCGATGGGATTGGTCACGAAATGCGCATCGACCCGGCGCTGGTCGTGCCCGATCCGCGCGCGAGCCTCAAGAAGGGGGCGATCGCGCCCTGGGCGAAATCGACCTCGCCCTATTACGGTCAGACGCTGGAAGCGATGGCGAAGCATTACGGGTTCAAGATGACCGCGCCATGGGACGAGATCCCGGAAAAGGCGCGTGAGGCGATCCTCTACGGCTCCGGCGGTGAATCGATCCGTTTCGCCTATGATGACGGCCTGCGCTCCTACGAGGTGCGCAAACCCTTCGAGGGCGTCGTCACCAATCTGGAGCGGCGCTATCGCGAGACCGAGAGCGACTGGTCGCGCGACGAGATCAGCCGCTACATGGCGGCGACCCCCTGCGCGGCATGTGGCGGCAAGCGGCTCAAGCCCGAGGCGCTCGCGGTGAAGATCGACGCCAGCGATATCGGCGACGTCACCCGCCTGTCGGTGCGCGAGGCGCATGCATGGTTCACCGCCCTCCCCGAGCGGCTCGACACCAAGCAGAACGAGATCGCCGCGCGTATCCTCAAGGAAATCATCGAGCGATTGCGCTTCCTGCTCGATGTCGGCCTCGAATATCTCACGCTCGCGCGCGCCTCCGGCACGTTGTCGGGTGGTGAGAGCCAGCGTATCCGCCTCGCCTCGCAGATCGGCTCGGGGCTGACCGGCGTGCTCTATGTGCTCGACGAGCCCTCGATCGGCCTGCACCAGCGCGACAACGAGCGCCTGCTCGGCACGCTCAGGCGCCTGCGCGACCTGGGCAATACCGTCATCGTCGTCGAGCATGACGAGGATGCGATCCTGCAGGCGGATTACGTGGTCGATGTCGGCCCAGGCGCCGGCATTCATGGCGGGGCGATCGTCTCGCAGGGGCTGCCATCCCAGATCATGGCCGATCCGGCCTCGCTGACCGGCAAATACCTCACCGGCGAGATGGCTGTGCGCATGCCGGCGAAACGCCGCAAGCCGATGAAGAGCCGTATGCTGAGCCTCGTCGGCGCGCGCGGCAACAATCTCAAGGATGTCACCGCGGATATTCCGCTGGGCACCTTCACCTGCATCACCGGCGTTTCCGGTGGCGGCAAATCAACCCTCGTCATCGATACGCTCTACAATGCGATTGCGCGCAAGCTCAACGGCGCGAGTGAGAATCCGGCGCCGCATGATCGCATCGAGGGGCTGGAGCATCTCGACAAGGTGATCGATATCGACCAGTCCCCGATCGGGCGCACCCCGCGCTCGAACCCGGCCACCTATACCGGCGCCTTCACGCCGATCCGCGAATGGTTCGCGAACCTGCCCGAGGCGAAGACGCGCGGCTACCAGCCGGGGCGTTTCTCGTTCAACGTCAAGGGCGGGCGCTGCGAGGCCTGCCAGGGCGACGGCGTCATCAAGATCGAGATGCACTTCCTGCCCGATGTCTACGTCACCTGCGATGTCTGCAAGGGCAAACGCTACGACCGCGAGACGCTGGAGGTCAAATATCGCAACAAATCCATCGCCGATGTGCTCGACATGACCGTCGAGGAAGCGCGCGACCTGTTCAAGGCCGTTCCCTCCATCCGAGACAAGATGGAGACGCTGGCCCGGGTTGGCCTCGATTACGTCAAGGTCGGCCAGCAGGCGACCACGCTCTCGGGCGGAGAGGCGCAACGCGTGAAACTGTCGAAGGAATTGTCCAAGCGCGCCACCGGGCGCACGCTCTACATCCTCGACGAGCCGACCACCGGCCTGCACTTCCACGATGTCGCCAAGCTGCTGGAGGTTCTGCATGAACTGGTCGAGCAGGGCAATACGGTCGTGGTGATCGAGCACAATCTGGAGGTCATCAAGACCGCCGACTGGATCATCGACATGGGCCCGGAAGGTGGCGATGGCGGAGGCATGATCGTGACGCAAGGCACACCCGAGCAGGTCGCAGCCTGTGAAGAGAGCTATACCGGCCGATTCCTGCGGGATGTGCTCGCTCGCAGACCGCCTAAAACGCGGGCTGCCGCAGAATGAGGCAAATTTACCAGTGTGACGGCATTGTGACCGGGGAATCAATTGCGGCGGGCTGATGGCGCCGACTTGAGAGCATCATGCACCTCATGCATGGCTGACGCGCTGAAACAACCATGGTCTTTTCCTCTGACATCGCCATATTGCGATCAAACAGGGCAGCGCATCTGCGCCCGCAGGAATTGATCGAGGAGTACCGCACATGTTCATCACCTATTTGCTCGAACGCTATCGGGCTTGGCTGCGTTACCGCCAGACGCTGAACGAGCTTAGTCGCCTGAGCGAACGCGAGCTCGCCGATGTCGGCTTGAATCGCTACGACATCGATACGACGGCGCGCCGCTACGCGGAGATCTGACGCTTCGCGGGAAACCGGGCGCAGCATGCCACTTCGTGACGACACGTCTTTGCAATGACCAGAAATGAATCAGGGCCGGCATTGATGCCGGCCCTTTCTTTCGGGCGGGGACCCAATGAAAAGAGGCAGCGGCTGATGCCACTGCCTCCTCGTTCAGGATCGCTCGTCGCGCATTGGCGATCACACAGCCGTGATCAGTCTGAAGGCTGCGAGAAGCGATAGTCAAGCGCCCGCGCCTGTGCCATCGCACCCTCGGCAACAGACGCCCAGTCAGTCGCCTGCGCACGGAAGCGCAGAATGCTGTCATAGACACGGCGGCTGAGCGGATCTGCATTGGCAAGCTGATCCAGCACGTCAGCGGAGAGCTCGGCAAGGGCGATCAGGATTTCGTCATTGAAGCGACGCAACTCGACATCATGCTCGGTCACCATGGTGTTGAGGGCGTCGTTGTTGTTCGCCATGAACTCGGAGAGCACGTAATCGTTGGCATAGGCGTTGGCCGCCTCGACGATCGCCTTCTCTTCATCCGTGAACGAATTCCAGACATCGAGATTGATGAAGTTGTCGAGACCCGTGCCCGGCTCCTGCCAGCCCGGATACATGTAGTACCAGCCCGAACGGTGCATGCCGAGGGCCAGATCGTTATAAGGACCGACCCACTCGGCTGCATCCAGCGCACCGGATGCCATGGCCGGCGGGATTTCGCCGCCCGGCAGGTTCACCACCGAAGCGCCGGCAGCCGCGCTGACCTCGCCGCCGAGACCCGGCAGACGCAGTCGCAGACCGCGATAATCCTCGATGCTCTCCATTTCACGCGAGAACCAGCCACCCATCTGGTTGCCGGTATTGCCCGAAAGGAAGACCTTGCAGCCCATCTGCTCATACGCTTCGTCAGCGAGTTCCTGGCCACCGCCGAAACGGAACCACGCATTCGTCTCGGCCGCATTGAAGCCGAACGGAATCACGCCAAGGAACTCGGTCGCGGGGACCTTGCCCTTCCAATAGTAGAAGGCGCCGTGACCCATATCGAGCGTACCGGCCTCGACAGCGTCGATCGTCTCGAAAGGCGGCACCACTTCACCACCGCCGAGCACTTCGATCTCGATCGCACCGCTGGACAATCTGTTGATCATTTCCGCGAGCACGTTCGCGCCCGTACCCAGGCCCGGGAAGTTGCGCGGCCATGTCGTCTGCATGCGCAGACGCTTCACACCCTGCGCGATCGCAGGCGTGGCCAGCGTCGAGGCCGCAGCGACACCACCAAAGGCCGCACCTTTCAGAAATTGACGACGTTCCATTCTAAACCCTCCGTTTTCTTTTGCGTCCCGCCCCGGTTCATTTCTTATGCCCCGACCAACGCATGCGGAATGAAGCGCGCGAACCGTTGCGAGGGCTGGCCGACCATAATCAGACCATGCAGGAAAGACAACATGGATCAGGCAATTTCCCACCCGCCCAAAACGCTGAAATTGCCCAAAAATTGAGCGCCAGGGCCAAGGCTGCAAAATTGGTGAACCATTTGAAAAGATGTATCAGATATTCGGGAAACCATTCTTATGCCATCTTCACCAAAGATGACGTAACGTCGCTAATTGAGTTCTGAAATCGCCATCTGGTTGGGCTTGTCTGGAAGGGACCATCATGACTGTCGTGGGGCATGTCAGCCGCTTTGCTGAAGACCTGAATACGACCGTTCTGGTCACTGATACGGATTTCTCCGCTGCCGGACCAAAAATCCTCTATGCCAACCCTGCGGTAGAAGCACTTACCGGCCATCCGCGTGAGAGCGTTATCGGGCGATCGCCGAAAATTCTGCAGGGAAAAGCCACCAGCCCCTTCACACGCAAGGCCATGAGCGCTGCCTTGCGTTCCGGGCGCCCGTTCCATACCTGTGTCACGAATTACCGCGCTGACGGCTCACCCTATCTTTGCGAACTCGACATCCGCCCGCTGCGCAATGCCGATGGCGAGATCGAGGCCTACATTTCCTTCGAGCGTGAAGTCGAACGCCGCCGTGTGCGTGCACGGCCCGGTGAGAACACGCGGTATCGTCCCGTTGATCCGGGCCTCGAAGACGAGGCGCGCAACCAGCTTGCGGGCCTCGACGTGTTCAGCACCCCCCTCGACTGAGATCCGATCCCTGCGGCAGAGGTCACGCGTCACGGCCAATCGGCTGACCTTCGGCCAGAATCGTCGTGAAACCCTCGAATTCCGGCGGCCCGAGATAGAGATCACGGTTCTGACCGGCATTCCGGTGCGAAGCGCGGAACTGCTCCGAGCGCGTCCAGGCGAGAAAACTCGCCTCGTCGATCCACAGGCTGTGCGAGGCATAGAGCACATGATCCTCGCGCTCGGGGCCGCGCAGCAGATGGAAGGCGATGAAGCCCGGCATCTCGTCGAGCCGCGTTCGGCGCCCGCGCCAGACCTCTTCGAAAGCCTCGGTGCGATCCCTGACCACCTTGAACCGGTTCATCGCCACATACATACGCTCATTCCTCGCTTTATCCTGGACGCGGAATTATGCCGCCCCACGCGGCACGATTTCAAGGTGGCGAATCGCGGCGGAACAGCACCGGCAGCGCCATGCCGATCCCGATGAAGCGAACCGTGTGATGCACTCCGACATAGAGCGGGTCGACCCCCAGCACGAGCGCGAGAACGATCATCGCCTCGAGCCCGCCGGGGGCGAAGGCGACGAGCGCCTCACCCGTCCCCACGCCGACGAGGAAGACTGTCGCGAGGGCGAATCCGGCGGAAATGACGAGGCCGATGGCGAAGACGCCGAAGGCTGCGCCGAACAGCGGCAGGAAAGAGCGACGCTCCAGCGTCGTGAAGCGCTCGCCGATGAACACACCGATCACGACGAATGCCGCAGTCGCGATTTCCGGTGGCACCACACCGGGTGCGATCTCGGTAACATGCAGCAGCGCCGAAGCCAGCGTTGCGCCCAGGAGAAGCGGCGCCGCGACACCCAGTCGCCGGAAGATCAGCCCGACGACGAGCCCGGCTGCAACCATGAGCGCAAAGGCGCCCGGCCCCGCGATTTCCTCACCGGCCCCCACCAGGGCCCGCGGATCGCCATCGCTGGTCAGCGAAACCGGAAACGGCAGGAGCGCAACGAGCACCAGCAGGCGGAACGATTGCACGATGGCGATCGGCGCGAGATTCACCTTGCGCTCGACGGCCACTGCCAGAACCGCCGCCAGTGCACCGGGAAGTGAGGCCAGCACCGCATCATCGCGACGCCAGCCGTAAACGCGGATCAGAAACAGGCTGCAGGCGAGGGTCACGCAAACGACCGCAAGAAAGAGGGCGAGCAGGCTCAGCGGATAGGCGCCGATCGTGGCGAGCGCCGCCGGCGTTATTCCCGCGCCCATGACCACGCCGGCAAGGATCATGGCCCCCTCGATCAGCGGGCGCGGCAAACGAGCCTCGTCAGCCATGCCAGAGGGCAGGATCACGCCCCAGACGATCGCGCCGATAATGGCGCCGGAAAGCCATCCCGCCGGAATGCCGAGACTGTGGAACAGGCCGCCGAAGGCGATGGCTGCGAGGAGTTGACCGGTCGAAAGTGCGGCGCGACGAAAAAAACGGATGCTCACAATTCTGCTGCGTCTTGCGATCGATCAATGAGGCTCTCGCGCCATGCGCTAAAAAGGTGCTCACGGCGGAACGCTACCAGGCGACAGACCGCCGTGAGCGCCCGGCGTGATCTCGGGGGAGTCGCGTCGGGCGCTCTACTTATCCCGCTTTATCGCTCAAAAGAAAAGACCGCCTCTTGCGAAGCGGTCTTGAAAGCGACGAAAAATCAAGGCGTCGAACAAACCACCGAGCGCGGTCGCTCCATCCTCGTGACCGGACCGCCGGGGTTCAATGCGAACCGGTGAGTCGGCAGAGCTGACAGACGCTGGGAATCGCGACGCGGTCCTGCCGCTCATAAGCGATCGTGCCGGCCCTGCGCAGGGCAGAGAAGGCGCGGCTGACGGTCTCGATGGTGAGACCCAGATAATCCGCGATTTCCTGGCGTGTCATGGCAAGATCGACATGCGTCTCGTCGCAGCCGCCGAGCGGGCCGCTACAGGCATGACCGCCACGTCCGGGCACGAGCCTCATGATGAAGGTCGCAACCCGCTCCTGCGCGGATTTGCGCCCAAGCAGCAAGGCGTGATCATGCAGAGCGCACATTTGTGCACGCAGGCGGGAGAATATCCTGTCGCGCAAAGCGGTATCCGCGTCCACGCGGCGCTTTTCGTAGATAGCGACGCGCGCCTTGGTCAGCGTTTCCGCGCCGACATCGGAAACACCGTTCGGCGCGAGGCCGAACACATCGCCGACACCGAGCACTTCGATGATCTGGCGGCGCCCGTCGGGCAGCAGTTTGAAAAGCAGGACGCCGCCTTCGACGACCTCATAGACATTGGTCGTCTCGTCGCCCTCATCGACAATCAGCGAGCGCGGCGGGTAGGAGGCGACACGGGCCTCCACAACACGCGGCGCCTTGAGATCGGCCTCGAAGGAAATCTGCCAGCCAGCATCGAATTTGGTATTGCTGAAGCCGCCGGTTTCGGCGTCCTGACGGGAAATAATCGCATCCATGGCATCGTCCTCGAAATCGCCCGGGGGAACGGAGCGGTTGATGCGCCTTGTGTAGATTCGCCCTGCCATGAACGCATCGGTGTTTGCCCTTAAGCAGTGCCACGATGGGAAAAGCACGGAGGCTCGGCATGGCGCGAAAAACGTTTTTGAATCATGTGCTTGGATCGACCACCGACGTGCTTACGGAAATCTGAATGCGCCTTGATTCAGCGCAAAATCCGAAATCAGAGAAGCGCCGAAATCGCTTCCGGAGCGAGGGGCTTGCGCATAAGCTGCAAGTCTGCGGGAAGGCGCCGCAGCATCAAGTCGATATCGATTCGCGGACGTCCCGTGATCGCCACCACGCGCGGTGGCTCCGGCAGGCGACCGAGCCAGTCGATCACGTCGGCGCCGCCGATCCCAGGCAAGCCGAGATCGACGAAGACGAGATCGCCTCCCTTCGGTGAGCAGCCGTTCATGAACGCTTCGCCATCGGCATAGGCGAGCACCTTGTGGCCCTGCCCGCTGACGAGTTCGATCAACGCGTCCCGAACGCCGTAATCGTCTTCTACGATATGTATGCGCACACTCTTCTCGTCTCAGGTTCAAGGGGGGAACCGCGTTAACAAGTGCCAAGATTTGTGCAGAAGGCCCGACGGTCAATAAGGACTTGCCCTCACGGTGGCGCAAAGTTCTTTTGTTTCAATGCATATATAGGCAGTTATCCGGGGGTGCGGTGACGTTGCTTCGGCAGCCCGCCATCGGGCGAGAACCCGGATTTCAGTGTCGCGTCTGCCCGGAGCGACCAGCATGACGCCCGATTCGCGTGGTGCAAATGCGGACTCGTCTCGTCAGTCGGAGATTGCGCCGCGACTGTCACTCCGTGCTATGAACCTTCGTATGGTCGATGGTTCTGCACCGACCCACCCCGGCCATTCCCGCAACTGATCGTCCAGCATGCCGCGCTCGAAACTGCCGCCCTCCCCCGCCCTGCGGCTATCGGCCCTGAGCGCGGCGATCTTCGCCGGAATCGGCATCTATATGCCGTTCTTTCCCGTCTGGCTCGAATCGCGGGATATCTCGCCGGCGGCGATCGGCATCATCGTGGCGCTGCCGCTCGTCGTGCGAATCATTGCGACGACGCCGCTGGTGGCGCTCACGGAAAAAGGTGTCGAGGCGCGCCGGCTTCTGATGCTGGCGCAACTCGCTCTCGCCCTGCTCTACATGATCCTGCTCGGGCTGGAAGGCGCCCTGGCGATCGGATTCGTCGTGATTCTTGTCGCGCTCGCACAGGCACCGCTCGCCCCGACATCCGAACTTCTCACCACGGATGCCGTGCGAGCGGATGCGCGGCTTGATTACGGCCGGATCCGCCTGTGGGGCTCGCTCGCCTTTCTCGCCAGCAATATCGGCGCCGGGTACCTCCTTGAGCGGGCACCGGCCGATGCCGCAATCATCGCGCTGGTGGGAATCGCGCTGATCGCCGCCGCCGTCTCCCGGGCCGCACCGCAGCGGGTCAGCGAAACGCCGGCGGTGGATGCCGAGGGCAGACGCCCCGGATTGCCGGCAGGTCTGATCTGGCTGATCATCGGCGGTGCGCTGATCCAGGCCGCGCATGCGACGCTCTACGGCTTCGGCTCGATCGCGTGGCGCGCGCAGGGGATTTCCGAAGCCCTGATCGGCTGGCTCTGGGCGATCGGCGTGATCGCCGAGATCATCCTGTTCTGGCTGATCGGGCGCGGCGTCGGGCGTGGCGGTGCGACACGCACGCTGATGCTGCTGGGCGCAGGCGCAGCAGTGGTCCGCTTCATTGGCCTCGCGCTCGCGCCGGGACTCGGCCTCACCATCGCGCTGCAGGTCCTTCACGGCCTGACTTTCGGTGCGACGCATCTTGGCATGATGTCGGCGCTGACGCGTCACGCGCCGGCTGGTGCGCGTGGCAAGGCACAGGGGCTGTTTGCCGCCGCAATGGCACTCACGACCGCAACCGGCATGGTGGTGAGCGGGCTGGCCTATCCCGATCTGGGCACTGCGACCTATCTGCTGATGATCCCGCCCGCGCTGATCGGCGGCGCCTTCGTGTTGCGCGGCGCGGCCCTGTTACGCGTAAACGACGATCAGCCCCAGAGCGCACGTTCGGGCGGATGAACCAGCCCGTCGTGATAATGCATGGCGTTGTCGCGATCCTTCGCCAGCAGAAGCGGCCCGTCCAGATCGACGAACCGGGCCTGCGGCGTCAGCAGCATGGCCGGCGCCATGGCGAGGGACGAGCCGAGCATGCAGCCGACGAAGATACCGAAGCCGCGTTTCTGCGCCGCCTCGGCCATGGCCAGAGCCTCCGTGAGGCCGCCGGTCTTGTCGAGCTTGATATTGACCAGGTCGTAGAGCCCCACGAGCCGCGGCAGGCTCGTGCGATCATGCGCGCTCTCATCCGCGCAGAGCGGAACGTGGCGCGCGACATCCCGCAGCGCCTCGTCCGCATCGGCATGGAGCGGCTGCTCGACCAGCGAGAACCCGGCCTCGGCGCAGGCATCGATATAGCGCTGCACGTCTTCCGCCGGCCAGCCCTCGTTGGCATCGGCGAGCAGCACCGCCTCCTGCGCCGCCTCGCGCACGGCGCGGATGCGCTCGATGTCACCATCCGGTGCGCCGAGCTTGATCTTCAGGATCGGCCGCGATGATGCCCTGGCCGCTGCCGCATGCATCGCTTCCGGCGTGTCGAGGCTGATCGTGTAGGCGGTGGTGATCGGCGGGAGGCGATCGATCCCGGCGCTGACATGGGCGGGGACCTCGCTCAGCTTCGCCTCGAGATCCCACAATGCGCAATCGAGCGCGTTGCGGGCTGCTCCGGCGGGCAGCGTTTCGAGCAGCGCGGCGCGATCACCGCCGGATTCGATCAAGTCGCGTGCCGTCTCGATGGTCTCGACGACACCCTCGACCGATTCGCCATAACGGCGATAGGGCACGCATTCGCCTCGCCCCGTGCCATAGCCCTCGCGAATCGTCGCCGTGACCACGACGGCCTCGGTCCGCGATCCCCGCGAGATCGTGAATTTTCCCGCGATTGGAAAGGTTTCGATCGCGACTTCCAGACTCCGTTTCATTGTTTCACCGTCTTCAGGATTCGTTTACGCCTCGACTCGGCATTGCCTGACAGGCTATCACCATTGCGCCATGCGACCACCACAAAGAGCGAATTCTCCTTGACGGCTCACTCCCGATCCGCAGCTGCAAAAGAGCACGAGCCACGTGCGGAACGTACCGGTGAAGCCGGTTTTGCGCTGTCCGGCGATTGGGTCGCAGCGCATGGGGAGGCTGTGTCCGCTGCAATTGAGGGGATGGCCGGCCAGATCACCGGCAACAAGCAGGTGGAGGTCGATCTCGCCGGGCTGACGCGCTTCGATACGCTGGGCGCACTGATGCTGTCGCAAGCCAAGGCGCAATGGGAAAACGGCGGGACGACCGTCTCCCTCGTCAACCAGCGCGAGGAACAGGCGATCCTGCTGCGCGAGGTGGGGCGCCGCCAGACCGAGCCGCCGCGCCAGGTACACAAATCCCGCTTCGTCGACATGCTCGAAGATGTCGGCGGCGTCATGGTCGAGAGCGGGCGCGATATCCTGACCGGCGTGTCGTTTCTCGGCGAAGTCCTGACGGCGACGGGCCGGCTTGCCCTTCATCCACGCCGGTTCCGTGGCACGGCGGTCGTCAACCAGCTCGAACAGATCGCGTTCAAGGGTGTGCCGATCATCACGCTGATCTCGTTCCTCGTCGGCGCCATCATCGCGCAGCAGGGCATCTTTCAGCTGCAGCGCTTCGGCGCGACGAGCTTTGTCGTCGATCTCGTGGGCATCCTCGTTCTGCGTGAACTCGGCGTCCTGCTCACTGCGATCATGGTGGCGGGGCGGTCCGGATCGGCATTCACGGCCGAAATCGGCTCGATGAAGATGCGCGAGGAGATCGATGCGATCCGGGTCATGGGGCTGGATCCGATCGAAGTGCTGATCGTGCCGCGCCTGCTCGCGCTTGTCATCGGCCTGCCGCTGCTCACTTTCCTGGCATCGATGTCTGCCCTGTTCGGGGCGATGGTGGTGGCCTGGATCTATGGTGGCATCACGCCGGACGTCTTTCTCGACCGGCTGCGGGAGGGCATCGCGCTCAACACCTTCTTCGTGGGCCTGATCAAGGCGCCGTTCATGGCGCTGGTGATCGGCGTGATCGCCTGTATCGAGGGCATGGCGGTGCAGGGCTCCGCCGAATCGCTCGGGCGCCGGGTAACATCTTCGGTGGTCAAGGCGATCTTCATGGTGATCGTGATGGACGGGGTTTTCGCCATCTTCTTCGCCGCGATCGATTATTGAGGAGCCCGGATGAACGCAACCGCGACCACGCCGGAAAGGCCGACGCCACCCGCGAAAGGGGAGCCCATCATCCGTGTGCGCGGGCTCGAGGTCGGGTTCGGCACCAAGACCATCATGAAGGATCTCGATCTCGACGTTTTTCCCGGCGAGATTCTCGGCTTCGTCGGCGGTTCCGGCCAAGGCAAATCCGTACTCACCCGCGCGATTCTCGGCCTTATCCCGAAGCGCGCGGGCTCCATCGAGGTATTCGGTCGCGACCTCGACAGCCTGAGCGACATGGAGCGCCGCGCGATGGAACGGCGCTGGGGTGTGCTTTTTCAGCAGGGCGCGCTGTTTTCCGCACTGACCGTGAAACAGAACATCCAGGTACCGATGCGCGAGCATCTCGATCTGCCCGACAGGCTGATGGACGAGCTTGCCATGCTCAAGATCGACATGGTCGGGCTGAAGCCGGATGCCGCCGACAAGCTCCCGTCGGAACTCTCCGGCGGCATGATCAAGCGCGCCTCTCTGGCGCGGGCGCTCGCGCTCGACCCGGATATTGTCTTTCTCGACGAGCCCACATCCGGGCTCGATCCGATCGGCGCTGCGGATTTCGACGACCTCATTGCAACATTGCAACGGACATTGGGCCTCACCGTCTATATGGTGACTCATGATCTCGACAGTCTCTTCACGGTCTGCGACCGGATCGCGGCACTGGCGGACGGCAAGGTTGTATGTGAGGGTCCGATGCGCACCATGCTCGAATCGGATCATCCGTGGGTAAAGAGTTATTTCCACGGAAAGCGGGCGCGCGCGGTGGAAACTGCGGCGCAGGAAGGACATTGACGGAATGGAGACCCGGGCGAATTACGCTCTGATCGGCTTGTTCACGCTGCTCGTCGTCGCAGCGGGATTTCTGTTCGTCTACTGGTTTGCCGTCAGCGAGCGCGGCCAGGAGCGAATGACCGTCGAAATCGTGTTCCGCGATTCGGTGGCCGGGCTCTCGCGCGGCTCCCCCGTGACGTTCAACGGGCTGCGTGTGGGTGACGTGCAATCCCTTCGGCTCGACGACGATGACCCGAGCAGGGTCGTGGCGCAGATCCAGATCATGGCGGATACGCCCATTCGTGCGGATACGCGCGCACAGCTGGAATATCAGGGGCTGACCGGCATTGCGAACATCTCGCTCACCGGCGGCACGCCGGATGCGCCCCACCTGACCTACACCCCCGGTGAGCCTCCTCCCGAAATCATCGCGGCGCGCTCGGATTTTCAGGATCTCATTCAATCCGGGCGCGATATTGCGCGCCAGGCCGCCGATACGCTGGAGCGGGTCAACGCGCTCGTGGACGAGAATCAGCAGACGATCACCGCGACGATCAGCAATGTCGAGGCGTTCTCGCAGGCGCTCAGTGACAATGCACCCGGTATTGATCACTTCCTCGATCAGGTCGGACAGGCGGCGGAACGTGTCGGCCCGCTCGCCGATTCACTCGACGAATTGTCGCGCTCGACCAATGCCATCGTCTCGGCCGTCGATCCGGAAGTGGTGGCGCAGACAGTGCGTAACGTCGAGGAATTCACCAAGACCCTCGCCGATAGCCGCGACCAGATCGACACCATCTTCGCCGATGCGAGTTCGATGGCCGATCGCCTGAACCAGACCTCGATCAAGTTCGAGCAGACGCTGGATTCCGTGGCGGCCGGGATCGAGGCAATCGACGCCGACCGGATCAACGCCACCATCACCAATGTCGAGAGCTTCTCGCAGATGCTGGCGGACAACAACGATCAGGTCTCGCAGGTCATCGCCAATGCCGCGACGCTGACCGACAATCTCAACACCACGGCACAGCAGATCGACGGCGCGGTTGCGCAGGTCACGAGCCTGCTCGATGCCGTCGATCGCGAGGACGTGACGCAGACGCTGGCCAATATCCGGGAGTTCAGCGGCACGCTCGCCGACAACCGCGAGAATTTCGACGCGATCATCCAGGACGCAACCCGCATCGCCGGCGCGCTCGACCCGGACCGCCTGAGCCGCATCGTTGCGGATGCCGAGAGCTTCACCTCCGTCCTCAGCGCTCGAAGCGCGGATACGGATCGCATCATCGACAACGTCGCCACACTTACCGACGATCTCGGCGCGACCCGCGCGCGGGTCGACAGCGCGCTGGACGAGATCAACGGGCTCGTCGCCGCGATCGATCGCGAAGTCCTGCGCGAGACTCTGGCGAATGTCTCCGCCTTCTCCGGAACGCTCGCGGAGAATCGCGGCAATCTCGACACGGTGATGCAGGATCTCGCCGGTCTGACCCGGGCGATCGACCCGCAGCAGCTCACCGGGACACTCGATAACGTCGAGCGCTTCGCGCAGGTCCTCGGAGATCGCAGCGCCGATGCAGACCAGATCATCTCCAATGCCGCCTCGATTTCGGAAAAGCTGAACGAATCCGCCGATCGCATCGACGGCGTGCTGGAGGCGGCACAGAGTTTCCTCGGTACCGCCGAGGACGAAGCTGGCGAAGGGCTGTTCGAGGACATCCGGGAGGCTGCGGTGGCCATCCGTACGCTGGCCGACAATCTCGATGCGCGCACGCAGGAGATCACGGCAGGGATCAACCGCTTCACCGGGCCGGGCCTGCAGGAATATCGCGCGCTCGCGGATGACGGGCGGCGGACCTTGCAGGATATCAGCCGCGCGGTGCGGGCGATCGAACGCAATCCGCAGCAGATCATCTTCGGCGGAGAGTCGAACGTGCCGGAATACGGCGGCGCGCGACGGTAGGATGGTGCAGAGATTTTCCATGAGGTTTTTCGGACAAGGTGCTGAGGAACAATGTAACGGGAGCGTGGGGAAAGTGTCCGACAGATCGTCAGAAAAACGGGTAGGCCGGTCGCACGGGAGCCGGTTCGGGCTCCGCAGCCTGCGCACCCTGCTCGCGGCCATCGCCCTGTCCGGCCTCGTCGGCGCATGTGGTGCTGCACCGGCGCTCACCGTCTTCAGCCTCAGTGCGCCGGAACAGCGCATCGACGCCGCGCGCAGTCTGCCCGGCCTGCTGCTGATCGCCGAGCCGTCGACGATCCAGATCCTCGACAGCGAGCGCATTGTGGTACGTGGGGGTGACGGATCACTGAGCTACCTGCCCGGCACGCAATGGGCCGATCAGCTGCCCGCCCTTGTCCAGTCCCGCATGGTGGCGACCTTCGAGAACACTTCGCGCATCGGCGCCGTCAGCCGCCCGGGCGACCGCGTGAGCCCGGATTTCCAGATCAACACGGAGATCCGCCGTTTCGAGATCGACACGACGCGCGGCGAGGCCGTTGTCGAGCTTTCCCTGCGCGCCACACGCGAATCGGATGGACGCATCGCCCGCGCGCGCGTCTTCCGTGCCAGCGCGCCTGTCGGCGCCGTCACCGGCCCGGGCGCCGTGCGCGCGCTCGACGCCGCGCTGTCACAGGCTCTGATCGAAATCGTCGGCTGGGCCGGCTCATAAGCGACATCAGCCTTTCACGCTGATGATCTGCGCGTCGGTGGCAGCCTGAAGCGCTCGCGGGTCGACCGAGAATACCGCATTGGGCGTGCCCGCTGCCGCCCAGACGACATCATGCGCGAGCAGATCCGCGTCCATATAGGTCGCCAGCGGGGCAGCATGGCCGAAAGGCGGGATGCCGCCGATAGCGAAGCCGGTCACCTTGCGCACATATGCGCCGCGAGGCCGCTCCAGCGCCTCACCGAGATGCACCGCGACGCCAGCCTCGTCGACGCGATTGTCTCCGCTGACAAGCAACAACACATCGCGCCTGCTCTGCGCACCGGTGAAGACCAGGGATTTCACGATCTGGCCGGCGCGGCACCCGCAGGCTGCGGCAGCATCCTCGGCAGTGCGCGTCGAATCCGGCATCAGAACGATCTCGATCGCCAGACCAAGTTCAGCAGCTGCGGCTGCGACACGCAGCGCGGCATCCGGAAGATTCTCCCTCATGGCCCCTTGGCCCCTCCCCTTCAGATCGTCACTGACGCGCGTGTTTCCCGCGCTTGAGCGATTCCCGCAAACCGCCGCTCTTGCGCGCCAGCGAGACGTTCTCGAGAAAACCGATACTGCCATCCGCCTTCAGCCCGCGCATCTGCGCCTTGACGGTGAAACCGTAATCGGCGAGCGCGATGTCGAAGAGATAATAGGCGGCGCGATGCGCGATGGTCCCGCCCCGCGACGAGGCCGAGGGCGCCCCGATCACCGGGACACGCCCGTCCGGTCCGGGAATCGTGGCGACCGTCCCGATATGGTTGTGCCCATGCAGCACCAGATCTGCCCCGGTGCGGGCGATCATCTCCTCGAATTTGCGCGAATCGGTCAGATTGCGACCGGCCGAGGCGCCCGCCACGTGCGGAGGGTGGTGAATCATCACGACCCGGCACAACCCCTCCTCCGCCAGCCCGTCGAGCAGTTTCTCGGCGGCATCGAGCTGCGTCTGCCCCATGCGCCCGCTGGCGACGAAGGGCGCCGTCGGGATTGCCGAGGACAGGCCGACCAGCGCGACATGATCGCGCCGGCGCACATAGGGAAACACCCCTTCCTCGCCCGCATCATCACGCGTCCACGGACCGCAGACCGTGAGCAAGCCCGCCAGCGCGCCCTCGATATAGGCGTCGTGATTGCCGGGCACGAAGCTCACGGCATCGGGTTCACCGAGGCTTGCGAGGAATTCGCGCGCGGCATCCCATTCCTGGGGCAGCCCGATATTGGCGATATCGCCCGTACAGGCGATATGATCGGGGCGCTGGTTACGCATATCCTGCACGAGCGCGGCGAGGAGTTCCATGTCATGCGCGCGATCACGCCCGCGATGCCAGTTGATGAAGCCGGTCAGCCGCTTGCCCATCAATTCGCGCAGGCGCGGGCGGGGCAGCGGGCCGACATGCGGATCGGTCAGATGTGCGATGCGAAACATTGTGTCCTATAACGCCGTGAGCCTTGCAGAGTTCGCGCGCCCGGCCCGCGACGTCAAGCGCGAAGGGCGGATGCGGCTTTGCTTTTCGTACGCAAGCGTGCATTTTTCGTGACGGCGTCTCGCAGCATCTTCGCCGCTTCCCGATACTGGTATGGAGCCGTTCGGCCTTGACCCCTTTCCTGCGCATCCCGCTGCATCTGTTCTGGCGTCTGACGCGTGGCATGACGCTCGGCGTGCGCGCCATCGTCACGGACGAACGGGGGCGCATCTGCCTCGTACGCCATACCTATACGCCCGGCTGGCTGTTGCCCGGCGGCGGCGTCGAGCCCGGAGAGACCACACTCGAAGCGCTCGAACGCGAGCTGCGCGAGGAAGCCGCCATCGGGCTTGCCGATACACCGCAGCTGCTGGGCCTCTTTCACAATCGCGCCGCATCGCAGCGCGATCATGTCGCACTCTATCACGCGGCTGCGATCACCCGTCTCGACACGCCGCGCCCGCACCTCGAAATCGCCGAGCGCGGCTTCTTTGCACCCGACGCATTGCCTGAGGGCACATCGCCCGCCACGCTGCGGCGCATCGCCGAATGGCGAGAGGGGCGTGCGCCGGCCGCGCAATGGTAGCGGAGTCGGCATGCCCCTGCGGACGTTGCGCCATGCGAAGGCGACTGCTATGCGCCTCTTCGTCGCGTTGGTTTCGGCTCCCGGAGGCACAGCGTCGACGGGCAATTGCGACTGACGGAACCATGACCGAACTGACGCTGACCATCCGCCCCGAGCAACCGGGCGACCACGCGACGATCGAGCGGCTTCACGCGCGGGCCTTCGGGCCCGGCCGCTTTGCCCGCACCGCCTTCCGCCTGCGCGAAGGCGTCGATCACGATCTCTCGCTGTCTTTCGCCGCGCATGTCGGAACGCTGCTCGTGGGCTCCATACGCCTCAGTCCCGTCTGGGCGGGAGACGTCCCGGCGCTGGTTCTTGGGCCTCTGACGGTCGAGCCCGCTTTCAAGGATCGCGGGATCGGCGGTGCGCTGGTGCGCCATGCGCTGGAGCAGGCGCGCTCACGGGGTGAGCATATGGTTCTGCTCGTCGGCGATTGCGCTTACTATCGACGGTTCGGATTCGAACCCGTCCCACCCGGGCGGCTCAGATTGCCGGGCCCGGTTGATCCGGCCCGCTTGCTGGCCTGCGCGCTCGTCACCGGTTCGGGCGACACGGCACGAGGCGAAGTACGCCCGCGCCTTGCCGATCGGTAAGCCGGGAGCGCTCAGCGCCGGCTGCGCACCCGCACCGGCACCGGCTGCAAGGCCGGCTCACGCCCCTGCAGCGACCAGCCGAGACGGTGATAGGCGAGCGCCCGTTCGACCAGCGCCCCAGCCTTCGCCGCGAGCCCCATCTGCTTGAGCATGCGGGCCTGCTTCACCATGTAGCGGGCCAGCGACCGGTATTCCTGAGCATGACGTCTTTGCATCGTTCATCTCCCCTTGCTAACCATCATACGCATGAACCTTGTGCGCAGATTGCGCGCAGACAGGCACAAACGGTCGCAGGGGAGCAAAGCCCCGGCCCGCCGCCGATCATCCGGGAGACGGAATATGCAAAGCCGTGCGCATGTCGCGATCATCGGGGCAGGAATGGCCGGAGCCGCCGCCGCACGGCGCCTCGCCGATGCCGGCCTCGCCGTGACCCTGTTCGAGAAAAGCCGGGGCCCCGGCGGGCGTATGGCGACGCGGCGGCTCGACGGAGGTGTTTTCGATCACGGCGCGCAGTTCTTCCGCGCCCGCAACCCGCGCTTCGCCGCTTCCGTCCAGGGCTGGCAGGAAGCCGGGCTCGTCGCCGTCTGGGATGCCGATCACGCCGACCTGGACACGCAGCCGCGCTATGTCGGCACACCTGCGATGAACGCGCCGGTCAAGGCGCTGATCGGCGATCTGCCGGTCCATACCGGCAATCCGGTCACCGCCCTTCACGCGGAAGGTGGCCGCTGGCGCGTCGCGGCGGAGGGCGCACCGGATATCCTGTTCGACGCGGTCCTGATCGCCATCCCGTCGGCCCAGGCGCACACGCTCGCGGCAACCGCCGACTGGAACCCACCCGCGCTCGTGCCCGCGCGTCACGCCCCCTGCCTGACCCTGATGCTCGGCTATCCCGAGCCCCTGGACCTGCCTGCCTTCATGGCGATCGAGGACGAGACCATCGCCTGGATCGCCGATAACAGCAGCAAGCCCGACCGGCCCCTGCCGCGCGGCGAATCCGACATGCATTGCGTCGTGATCCACGCCACGCCGGAATGGTCGCGCGCGCATCTCGACGCCGATATGCAGGATGTGATCGGCCAACTCTATGCGCGCCATGTCGGCATCACCGGCATCATGGACGAGCCGGTCCACGGCGATTTGCATCGCTGGCGCTACGCCCAGGTCACCGATCCCCTCGGCGAGCCCTGCCTCATCGACCCCGCCCGCCGCCTCGCCGCCTGCGGCGACTGGTGCCTCGGCCCGCGCGTCGAAGCCGCCTTCGACAGCGGTGAGGCGGCGGCGGCGGCGTTGCTGGAGGTGTTGTGAGGGGGGCTTGCATAGCTGGCGAGCCCAGTAAATGCAGATACCCCCATTTCCGCAAGCACTGTTTCTACCAAAGAGACGCGGTCTCCGCGACGCCAATTCAACCGATATGCCGCTTCGGCAAACCCTGGCCTGCAATTGACCTAGAAACCCAGGCTTCCAGCGTCATCGGAAACGATACCACCAGCCGCTCTGTAGACACTAAGGAGCTGGGTTGCGAGCATGTTGCCGAGAAGCTCCTCCATGCGACAGGTCGAGGCGCCCCTCTGACCAAGAGCGATCAGCGGCATCGAGCGCATCGAAATAAGGCTGCCGCCGCTCGACGATCTGGTCTGGGATGGTCGGGGTTCCGGGTAGGACATAACCGGTCTTGATCGACATTACGACGTAGGAGAGGATCCGGGATGTCCTGCCATTGCCATCCGCGAACGGGTGTATCCAGTTCAGGCGCCACATAAGATAAGCGCCCGGATGAAGGGACGTTGCGTCCACCCAATTTGCGTTCACGTAATCGCACATCTCCTCGACGAGTTCAGGAACGATGTGGGAGTCGGGTGGAGTATGTGCACTGCCCTCAATCGAAACGCCGGCCGGGCGAAAATTTCCGGCAAACATGCTCAAGCCCTGTAGGGCCTCGCGATGAAGGCTCAGGATCAAGGAGACCCGCAATCTGAAGCACCCACCCCGCTCGAGCGCCGACTGAACCGTCGCAATTCCGGCATCGTATTGCCTGAGACCGTTTCTGGCCTCGACCTCGGCCTTTTCGACAGGATCACTGATCAGTTGCGGCTCGAATGCGCGACTGTCCCGCTTGTCAGGACCGCTGGCCATCATCGCCTTGTGCCTTCGCCTCACGCGCAAGACGCTCGGACTGTTCGGCGACCATCTCCCGCGTGATCCGGCTGTTTTCGAAAGCGGTATTGCCGTAGGCGAAACTCCGGCGCTGCTCTTCTCGCTGTTCGGGGGACTGCCTGATCCGCCGCGCGGCTTCGATCAGCTCCGAAAGGGCGCCCGTCATTTCCACCTCCCTCGATTCGACATGTCATTGAACAACGCTTCGCGCGCATTGACGAATCGTTTCTCGAGAAACAACTGGATTTCTGTAACGACACAACCAGAAAATTGCGGCACACACCCCGAAACCCAACCGGCGCCCCGCATCCGGGCGCCGGTCCTCTTTTCCGCTGGCCTTACCCCGCGAGCGCCTGATCGAGATCGGCGATCAGGTCGGCCACGTCCTCGATGCCGATGGAGAGGCGCACCACCTCCGGGCCGGCGCCGGCGGCGACGCGCTGTTCGTCGGTGAGCTGGCGATGGGTGGTGGAGGCCGGGTGGATGACCAGCGAGCGGGTATCGCCGATATTGGCCAGATGCGAGAACAGCTGCAGGTTGGAAACCAGCGAGACGCCCGCATCATAGCCGCCCTTGAGGCCGAAGGTGAAGACGGCGCCGGCGCCCTTGGGGCAATAGCGCTTGGCGAGTGCGTTGTAGCGATCGCCTTCCAGCCCCGGATAGCTGACCCATTCCACCGCCGGATGGGCAGCGAGATGCTTCGCCACGGCCAGCGCATTGTCGGAATGGCGCTGCATGCGCAAAGGCAGCGTCTCGATCCCGGTGAGGATCATGAAGGCGTTGAAGGGCGAGAGCGCCGGGCCGAGATCGCGCAGGCCGAGGACGCGGGTGGCGATGGCGAAGGCGAAATTGCCGAAGGTCTCGCCGAGCACCATGCCGTTATATTCCGGACGCGGCGCCGAGAGCATCGGATAGCGCTTGTCGCCGACCCAGTTGAAGCTGCCGCCATCGACGATCAGCCCGCCGATGGAATTGCCGTGGCCGCCGAGGAACTTCGTCGCCGAATGCACGATGATGTCGGCGCCGTGCTCGAAGGGCCGCACGAGATACGGCGTGCCCATGGTGTTGTCGACAATGAGCGGAATGTTGTGCTTCTTGGCGATCTCGGCGATCGCCGCGATATCGACGATCACGCCGCCCGGATTGGCGATCGATTCGATGAAAATCGCCTTGGTCTTGTCGGTGACGGCGGCGTCGAAGGTGGCGGGATCCTCCGTATCGGCCCATTTCACCTGCCAGCCGAAATTCTTGTAGGAATGGGTGAACTGGTTGATCGAACCGCCATAGAGCTTCTTGGCCGCAATGAACTCGTCCCCCGGCTCCATCAGCGCGTGCAGCGTCAGGAACTCCGCCGCGTGGCCGGATGCCACGGCGAGCGCCGCCGTACCGCCTTCGAGCGCCGCGACGCGCTGCTCCAGCACGGCGCAGGTCGGATTCGTGATCCGCGAATAGATATTGCCGAAGGCCTGCAACCCGAACAGCGACGCCGCGTGATCCACATCGTCGAAGACGAAGGAGGTGGTCTGGTAGATCGGCGTGGCGCGCGCGCCGGTCGCGGGATCCGGCGTCGCACCGGCATGAATGGCGAGGGTATCGAAACCGGGCACTTGTTCTGTCATCGCTTGCATCTCCCTTGCGCGCCTGGCGCGGAATTGTTGCCCGAACGCGCCATGCGCAAATTCGTGCCTTGTAAAGAACGATCGTTCTTTTAATAGAACACACCGGAAGCGTCAACGCAGTGATCCCCGCCCTCCTCCGGAGGCGACGCCATCGTGGCAGATATGTGCATGAGCGGCGAATCGCTGCTTCACTTCCTTGAACCGCACGGAAAAACCGTGCAAGACAGGCACCAATCGACGCCAAGGCCGGCAGCTTCCGGAACCATGCGCGTCGGACTGATTTGGGTGAGATTGATGACGAAGCAATTGCGGATCGGCCTGGCCGGACTCGGCACAGTCGGAGCGTCCCTTGTGCGGCTTCTCCAGATGCACGGCGCAGCGATAGGCGCACGTGCCGGTCGCCCGATGGCCATCACCGCCGTGAGCGCCCGCGACCGCAAGCGCGATCGCGGCATCGATCTCTCCGGCCTCGCCTGGTTCGACGATGCGGTCGCCCTCGCCGGCTCCGCCGACATCGATTGCTTCGTCGAACTGATCGGCGGGGACGAGGGGCCGGCGCGCGAAGCCGTCGAGGCGGCACTGAAATCCGGCAAGCATGTGGTCACCGCCAACAAGGCGCTGCTGGCCAAGCACGGCAATGCCCTCGCGGCTCTGGCCGAGGAAAACGGCGTGCATCTCGCCTTCGAGGCCTCGGCTGCCGGCGGAATTCCCATCGTCAAGACCATGCGCGAGGCGCTGGCCGGCAACCGTGTGACGCGGCTCTACGGCATCCTCAACGGCACCTGCAACTACATCCTCTCGCGGATGGAAGCGGAGGGCCTCTCCTTCGCCGAATGCCTCGCCGATGCCCAGCGGCTCGGCTATGCCGAGGCCGACCCGACCTTCGATATCGAGGGCTATGACACGGCGCACAAGCTGGCGCTCCTGACGAGTCTCGCCTTCGGCACGCAGGTCGATGCGGATGCGATCTATGTCGAGGGGATTTCGGCCATCGCCCCGCTCGATCTGAAAATGGCCGATGATCTCGGCTTTCGCATCAAGCTGCTCGGCGTCGCCGAGCGCACCAGGACCGGGATCGAGCAGCGCGTCCATCCGACGATGGTGCCCCGGGATTCGGCCATCGCGCAGGTCATGGGCGTCACCAACGCCGTGACCATCGATGCCGATGCGGTGGGTGAACTCACCCTGATCGGGCCCGGGGCGGGCGGTGACGCTACGGCCTCCGCCGTTCTGGCCGATATCGCCGATGTCGCCGGCACGCCGCCGCGCCCGCCATTCGGCTGGCCCGTCGCGCAGATGGAGCTGGCCGAGCGCGCGCCGATGCAGCGCCACGAGGGCGGCTACTATGTACGCCTTGCTGTCTACGATCGCCCGGGCGCCGCCGCCGGAATCGCAAGGCACATGGCCGAGAATGACATCTCGCTGGAGAGCATCCTGCAACGCCGTTCCGAGGCCGCCGCGCTCGATCCGACCGGGCGCTCCGGCGCGCCGGTGCCGGTGGTGCTGATCACCTATGCGACGAGCGAGGGCGCGGTGCGCGAGGCGATCCGGCAGATCGCCGAGGACGGCTTGATCGCCGAGGATGCGCAAGTCATCCGGATCGAGAGAGAATAAGAGAAATCGCGGTCGCCGGACGGCGATCACATTCGGAGGCTGGCCCCCATGGTTGACAAGAAAATCACCCCCAACCCGTTCATCGAACGTATCCTCACCCTCGAACTCGTCCGCGTGACCGAACGCGCCGCCGTCTCAGCCGCGCGTCTGCGCGGGCGCGGCGACGAGAAAGCCGCCGACCAGGCCGCGGTGGATGCCATGCGCCGCGAACTCAACAAGCTCCAGATCGACGGCACCGTCGTCATCGGCGAGGGCGAGCGCGACGAGGCGCCGATGCTCTTCATCGGGGAGAAGGTCGGGAACGGCGACGGGCCGAAGGTCGATATCGCCGTCGATCCGCTGGAAGGCACCACCCTTTGCGCCAAGGACATGCCGGGCTCCGTTGCCGTCATGGCCATGGCGGAAGCCGGGACGCTGCTGGCCGCACCCGACGTCTACATGAACAAGATCGCCATCGGCCCGGGCTATCCCAAGGGCGTGGTCGATCTCGATGCCAGCCCGCAGGACAATATCCACGCGCTCGCAAAGGCAAAGGGCGTGGCCCCCTCCGACATCACCGCCCTGATCCTCGATCGCCCGCGCCACCATGAACTGATCGCCGCCATCCGCGCCACCGGCGCGAGCGTGCGGCTGATCAGCGACGGTGACGTGGCCGGCGTGATCTACACGGCGATGCCGGAGAAGACCGGGATCGACATCTATCTCGGCATCGGCGCCGCGCCGGAAGGCGTGCTTGCGGCGGGCGCCCTGCGCTGCATCGGCGGCCAGATGCAGACCCGCCTGATCCTCGATCGCGAGGATACGCGGGCGCGGGCCAAGGCAATGGGCGTCACGGATCCCGAAAAGAAATACGACATGACCGAGCTCGCTTCCGGCGATGTCATCGTCGCGCTGACCGGCGTGACCGACGGTGCGCTGGTCTCCGGTGTGCGTTTCGGCCCCGAGGTGATCGAGACCGAGACGGTCGTCTACCGCTCGGCCACCGGCACGGTGCGCTCCATCCATGCCGAACACCGCGATTTCGACAAGTTCCACCTGGATTGAGTTCCCTGTCCGCTTGATCCGCAACTCTCGAAATCGGCGAGCACAGCTGCATGACTGACGAGCGAAACGACACGATCATCCTGACTTCCGCGCTTCTGGCCGGGCTCGATCACGCCCGGCAATCGGAGCCGGAGCAGCCTTCGCGGCAGGACCTGGCCACGCGCATCATCGCCGAGTGGTTGCTGGCGCGCGGCCATCTGCGCGGGCAAGGCTTTGACGAGGGGAAACGTCCCGATGATCTGAACACGGGCAACGATGATTGACATCGGCGCGCAGATGCCGACCTGCTTGCGCTGCAGGCCTTGCGTGCCGGGTCATGTGCACAGAGTCTTGCGTTTTGCGCGCTGATGCCACAAAACCCGGCTTGCCGGCACGGGGCCGGAAGCCATGCTGAGAGACGAGCCATGATCGATTACGCCAAAGTCCGCCGCATGATGGTCGACAACCAGCTGCGGACCTATGATATCAGCGATCTCGGCGTGCTTTCGGCCATGAACGAAGTGCCACGCGAGATCTTCGCGCCGGCGGATATGGCAAATCTCGCCTATTCCGACCGCCCGCTGGTGATCGCGCAGGCCGAAGACGGCGAGACGCGCCATTTCCTCGCGCCGATGGTCTTCGCCCGGATGCTGCAGAATCTCGATCTGAATGCGGGCGAGCGTCTCCTGATCCTCGCCGGCGCGCTTGGCTACGAGGCCGCCGTCGCGGCGCAGCTGGGCGTATCCGTCAGCATTGTCGAACCGGATGCGGCGCTGGCCGAGAAAACCCGGCAGAATCTGGCGCAGGCCGGACTGAGCGACGACGTCACCATCATCGACAAGCCGTTCGATGCCGATTTCGGCGTGGCGGACGGCTTTGACGCGATCCTGGTCAATGCAGCCGTCGAGAAGCGCCCCGAAGCGCTGCTCGCACAGCTCGCCGATGGCGGTCGTCTGGTCACGGTGATGGGCGATGGCGGTCGCACGAGCCGGGTGACGCTGTTCGTGCGCTCAGGGGAGGTGATCGGCGACCGCCCGCTCTTCGACGCCGCAGCCCAGCCCCTGAAGGCCTTCCGCGAAGAGCCCGGTTTCGTTTTCTGAGGCGTTGCTCAAATGCCACGCTCCTGCCGCAATTGCGTCGGGTGCCACACGCGCCTTCCACGCGTCGTGAGAAAGGTTTAGGTTTCGTTGACAGTCGGGGCCCGGATGGGTGATTCCGCGCGTTCGTCATGGTGGCGCAGCAACGGGAAACGATTTGTGACCAGAGCAAAACCACGTTCTTTCGTCAGGTTCGTCGCGACGAGAGCCTTGTTGCTGACGGGCTTTGCGATGCTGGCGTTGCCCGGCTGGCATCAGGCGCATGCCGAGACGATCGATACCGCCCTCGCCCGCGCTTATCAGAATAGCCCGATCATCAATGCATCCCGCGCCAGCCTGCGCGCGACCAATGAAGGCGTGCCGCAGGCGCGCTCGGGCTATCGTCCGCGCATCAACGCCACCGCCGATATCGGCAGCCAGATTACCTGGCGGCCCAACCCGGTCACCGGCGCAATCGATTCTCGGTCACGCGATCCGCGCGGGATCGGCCTCGAAGTCACGCAGAACATTTTCGATAGCGGGCGCACCGGCAATGCCGTGCGCCGCGCCGAGACTCAGGTCCTCGCCGCGCGCATGCGGCTGGAAGCCACCGTGCAGCAGACGCTGTTTAACGGCGCCGAGATCTACATGAACGTCCTGCGCGACACGGCGATCCTGAATCTGCAGCGCAACAATGTCGAGGTTCTCGACGAACAGTTGCGGCAATCGCAGGACCGTTTCGAAGTCGGCGAAGTCACCCGCACCGATGTCGCGCAGGCCGAATCGCGGCTGGCTTCCGCGCGTTCGCAGGTCAGCCTGGCCGAAGCCAATCTGCGCGCGAATATCGGCCGGTATCGTCAGATCATCGGCTCGCAACCGCGCGAACTCGGTGCCGGGCGCGCCCCCGAGCGCCTGATTCCCGGCAATCTCGACAGCGCCCTCCATTTCGGCCTGACGGAGAATCCGTCGATCATCGCCGCGCGCCATGCGCTCGACGGCGCCCAGATCGCGGTGAAGGTCGCGGAGGCGGAACTTCTGCCGCGCGCCAGCGTGCGGGGCTCGATCGACCGGCGTTTCGACACGCAGCAGCGCGGCGATCGCCAGACCAGCGCCTCGATCACGGCGCAACTGACCGTGCCGCTCTATCAGGGCGGCGAGGTCTCCGCGCGGGTTCGCGCGGCAAAAGAGACCGTGAACGAGTTCCGTTTCGAACTCGAACAGGCCCGCGAGGAAGTGCGCGCCAATGTGATCACGGCCTGGGGCTCGCTGGAGGCCGCATCCGCGCAGATTCAGGCCGCCGAGATCCAGGTCGACGCGGCAGAGACAGCACTGACCGGTGTGCGCGAGGAGGCTCGCGTCGGCCAGCGCACCACGCTCGACGTGCTCAATGCGCAGCAGGAACTGCTGAATGCGCGTGTCAACCTGATTACCGCACAGCGTGACCGGGTCGTCGCGGCCTTCTCGCTGGTCCAGGCCATGGGTCGCCTGACGCCCCATCAGCTCGGCCTCGCCGTTGCCGAATACGATTCCCGCGAGCATTACGAGCAGGTTCGCAACCGCATCTGGGGCACCTCCACACCGTCTGGCGACTGATAAACGCCTGTGGGTGAAAGGCCTTCGCCCCTTTGCGCATCGCGCCCGCATCGTTTAACCATATAATGCATGACGCGACGGGTGATTCTCGTCGTCGGCGCACTCGATCGCGGTGAGAGTTTCGCATGAACCAGGCCAATCCGAAGACCGACGAACCCTCGATGGAAGAAATTCTGGCTTCGATCAGGCGCATCATCGCCGATGATCAGGAAGCTGCGAACAAGGGTGACGAGGAAGATCCGTTCGAGGCGGCGATGGCGGAAGCGATCGGCGATGACGGTTCGGAAATGCCGGAGGCATACGACGCCGCGCCACAGCAGCCGGAGGAAGACGACGACGATGACGTGCTCGATCTCGCCGAGGTCGGCGAAGCCGTCCCGCCGGCTGATCTCGCGCTCGAACATGACGATATCGATTTCCGCAATGAAGACGAACAGATCGATTTCGATGCCATCGATACCGGCGCAAGCGAAGAAGAAACGGAAGAACTGGCCGGGCAGGACGCCGTTGACGCGGCTTTTGATGCGATCGGCACCGATGGCGAAGAGGATGATGACGGGCTGGATTTCGCGCCCGCAGCCGCGCCTGAACCCGAGCCCGAATATGAACCCGAGCCGGAGCCCGCCTATGCCACGCCGGCGCAACACGCCTTCATCGACGAGGACCGCCTTATTTCGCAGGCCACCGACGAGGCCGTCGGCAATGCCTTCAACCAGCTCGCCCATACGGTGCTCTCCAATAACGGGCGCACCCTCGACGATCTGGTGAAGGAGATGCTGCGCCCGATGCTCAAGGTCTGGCTCGACGACAATCTGCCAACCATTGTCGAGCGCATGGTCCGGGCCGAGATCGAGCGGGTCTCACGCGGCGGCGGGCGCTGAACCCGGCACTCCGAGAGAACGATGAAGGCCCCTGCCCCGACTACGCAAGCCGTATGTCGCGCCGGAAGCGTCGTTCGTGCCGGTTGACTTGTCGGCGCCGCTGCTTTTTCTAGCGCTACGAACTCTGTATTTTCGTCAACACGGACACGACCGGCTCAAAGCATGATGGACAAGACCTTCGACCCCGCTGCCGTCGAGGCGCGTATCGCCGCGCGCTGGAATGATGCGGGCGCTTTTCGCGCCGGACGCCCCGAGCGCAAGGACGCCAGGCCCTACACCATCGTGATCCCGCCGCCGAACGTGACCGGTTCGCTGCATATGGGCCACGCGCTCAACAACACGATCCAGGACATCCTCTGCCGTTTCGAACGCATGCGCGGGCGCGACGTGCTCTGGCAGCCGGGCACGGATCATGCCGGCATCGCCACGCAGATGGTGGTCGAGCGCAAGCTCGCCGCCGAGGGCCGCCCCGACCGCCGCAGCCTGGGTCGGGCGAAATTCCTCGAAGAGGTCTGGGCCTTCAAGGAAGAGTCCGGCGGGCGCATCCGCCAGCAACTCGAGCGCATCGGCGCCTCCTGCGACTGGTCGCGCGAGCGCTTCACCATGGATGATGGCCTTTCGAAGGCGGTTTTGCGTTTCTTCGTCGAGCTCTACCGCCAGGGGCTGATGTATCGCGACAAGCGGCTCGTGAACTGGGATCCGAAATTCCAGACGGCGATTTCCGATCTCGAAGTGCAGCAGCTCGAGATCAAGGGCCATCTCTGGCACTTCCGCTACCCGATCGAGGGCGAGCCGGGGCGCTTCATCACCGTCGCGACAACGCGCCCCGAGACCATGCTCGGCGATACCGGCGTTGCGGTGCACCCGGAGGACGCGCGCTACAGGGATCTCGTCGGCAAGCACGTCATCCTGCCGCTGGTCGGCCGCCGCATCCCCATCGTCGCCGACGAATATTCCGATCCGGAAATCGGCTCCGGCGCGGTCAAGATGACGCCGGCGCATGATTTCAACGATTTCGAAGTGGGCAAGCGCCAGAACCTGCGCATGGTCAACATCTTCGATCCGGAGGCGCGAATCTGGCTCGAAGGCAACGATGCCTTTCTCGAAGGTCTTTCCGAGAGCCCCGATCTGACCGAGACAATGACCCTCCACGGTCTCGATCGCTTCGAGGCCCGCAAGCGCATCGTCGCGATGATGGAGGCGCGCGAACTCCTTGCCGAGATCGAGGACAACACCCATACCGTCCCCCATGGCGACCGTTCCGGCGTGCCGATCGAGCCCTATCTGACCGATCAATGGTATGTCGATGTCAAGCCGCTCGCCGAGAAGGCCATGGCCGCCGTGCGCGACGGGCGCACCAGCTTCGTGCCCAACAACTGGGAAAAGACCTATTTCCAGTGGCTGGAGAATATCGAGCCCTGGTGCGTCTCGCGCCAGCTCTGGTGGGGTCACCAGATACCGGCCTGGTATGACGAGGACGGCAATGTCTTCGTCGCCTATGACGAGGCTGAGGCGAAGGCACAGGCGCGCGAAAAGCATGGTCGCGATGTGCCGCTTCGCCGCGACGAGGACGTGCTCGACACCTGGTTCTCCTCCGCCCTGTGGCCGTTCTCCACGCTCGGCTGGCCGGACGAGACGCCGGAGCTGAAGCGGTATTACCCCACCGACGTGCTCGTCACCGGCTTCGACATCATCTTCTTCTGGGTCGCCCGAATGATGATGGCCGGGTTGCAATTCATGGATCAGACGCCCTTCCACACGGTCTACATCCACGCCCTCGTCCGCGACGAGAAGGGCGCGAAGATGTCGAAATCGAAGGGCAATGTCATCGATCCGCTCGACGTGGTCGAGCGATACGGCGCCGATGCCCTGCGCTTCACGCTCTCGGCCATGGCCGCGCAGGGGCGCGACATCAAGCTGTCCATGCAGCGCGTCGAGGGCTATCGCAATTTCGCGACCAAGATCTGGAACGCCGCGCGCTTTGCCGAGATGAATGGCTGTGAGCGCGTGGAGGGATTCGATCCGGCAAAGGTCGAGATCACCCTCAACAAATGGGTACTTTCCGAATGCGCGAGCGCGGCGGTGCAGATCGAGGCCGGGATCAGCGAATACAAGTTCAACGAGGCGGCGGGCGCGGCCTATCGCTTCGTCTGGAACGTGTTCTGCGACTGGTACCTCGAACTCGCCAAACCCGTCCTGCAGGGCGAGGACGGCCCGGCCAAGGACGAGACGCGCGCGACGACTGCCTATGTCATCGACCAGATCTGCAAGCTGCTGCACCCGTTCATGCCCTTCCTCACCGAGGAGCTTTGGGCGGTGAAGGGCGAGACCGGCCCCGCCCGCGACGAGACGCTGCTCGCGCTCGCCACCTGGCCGTCGCTGTCGCATCTGCGTGATGACGCCGCAGAAGCCGAGATCGGCTGGATCGTCGATCTCGTCAGCGAGATCCGCTCGGCGCGCGCCGAGACCAACGTGCCTGCCGGCGCGCAAATCACGCTTCAGCTGATCAATCCGAGTGCGGATGCCGCGGCCCGCGTCGCGCGCTGGGGTGACATGCTCAAGCGTCTGGCACGGCTGGAGACGATCGATACGGCGCAGGCCGCGCCGAAAGCGAGCGTGCAATTGCTGGTGCGCGGCGAAGTCGCGGCCCTGCCGCTCGAAGGCGTCGTTGATATCGCAGCCGAACGCGCGCGTCTTGACAAGGAGATCGCCAAGCTCGACGGCGAAGTGAAGAAGATCGATGCCAAGCTCGGCAATGCCGATTTCCTCAAACGCGCCCCGGAAGAGGTCGTCGAGGAGCAGCGCGAGCGGCGCGAAACCGCGCTGGCGCGCCGGGCGAAGGTGAGCGAAGCCGTAGAGCGGCTGCAGGCGTGAGCGCGGAGCGCGGGCTGATCACCGCCCGCCCCGGCGCCATCTCATGCAAGTTGGCAACAGATCAGACAGGCGGATCATGGCCGATAGCGACACCCTGCTCGACCTTCGCGGGCTGAAATGCCCCCTCCCCGCGCTCAAGACGCGCAAGGCGCTCTCGCGCGTCGCTGCGGGCACCGTCATCCGGGTGGAATGCACCGATCCGATGGCGGCAATCGACATCCCGCATCTGATCGGCGATACGGGGGACCATATTGAGGAGCAGAGCCGCGAAGGCGATCTGCTGGTTTTTCGGATTCGGAAGGCGTGAGGCCTCGGACAGGACCGCAGGGCGGATCGAAGCCGATGATTACTCGCCTGCCCGTGGCATAACGCGCGGTATCTCGGCATACTGAATATGGTTCTCAAGGAAAGCGCCTGGATTGATCCGGAACTCATCGGGAATGACGAAATTCGGATTGGTCCGGCGACCCGGATTGTCATCCAGCGGCACGTCCTTGTCCTTGTCGGTTTTGGGCTTCTCGATCTGCGACAGGCTGCGCGGATCGAGCGGATCGGAAGTCGCGGCTGCCTGCATCGCGGCATTGAACCGATGCGGCCCAGCCTGACAGATATCGTCACTTGCCAGCCGGCCCTGTGAAGGACTTAAAGAAATCATTGCTATGAACTCCAAAATACTTAAACCGCGAGCCACCTAACAAAAACATCCAACTATTTCAACATAATTCGGCCTGAGACAGAATCGGGCGGCTCCTGTTTGGCGCCGCCCGACATCTGTTCGGTTTACATTGCGGCCAACACACCGAGCAGCAGAAGCGCGATGATATTGGTGACCTTGATCAGCGGGTTCACCGCCGGGCCGGCCGTGTCCTTGTAGGGATCGCCGACCGTATCACCCGTGACCGAAGCCTTGTGCGCCTCCGAACCCTTCAGGTGCTTGACGCCATCCTTGTCGACGAAGCCGTCCTCGAAGGATTTCTTGGCGTTGTCCCAGGCGCCACCGCCAGAGGTCATCGAGATGGCGACGAACAGCCCCGTCACGATGACGCCGAGCAGCATGGCTCCCACAGCCGAGAAGGCCTGGTCCTTGCCCGCGATCAGATAGATCACGAGATAGGTGACCAGCGGCGCGAGCACAGGCAGCAGCGACGGCACGACCATTTCCTTGATTGCGGCCTTGGTCAGCATATCGACCGCGCGCCCGTAATCGGGGCGCTCCGTCCCTTCCATGATGCCGGGCTTTTCCTTGAATTGCCGGCGCACTTCCTCGACCACGGCACCCGCCGCACGCCCGACCGCCGTCATCGCGATCCCGCCGAACAGGAACGGGATCAGTCCGCCGAAGAGAAGTCCGACCACGACATAGGGGTTGGAAAGCGAGAAATCAGGCGTGACCCCGGCGAAGTACTGGTAGCTGGTCGAGCCGGGTTCGTTCGCGGCGGAGATGAAGTAGTTCAGATCCGCCGTATAGGCGGTGAACAGGACCAGCGCGCCGAGACCCGCCGAACCGATGGCGTAGCCCTTGGTGACGGCTTTCGTGGTATTGCCGACCGCGTCGAGCGCGTCTGTCGATTGACGCACCTCCTTGGGCAGCCCCGCCATTTCCGCGATCCCGCCGGCATTGTCGGTGACAGGGCCGAAGGCGTCGAGGGCGACCACCATACCGGCCAGCGCCAGCATGGCCGTCACCGCGATGGCGATGCCGAACAGGCCTGCGAGCATGTACGAGGTGATGATGCCCGCCATGATCACCAAAGCGGGCAGCGCCGTCGATTCGAGCGAGATGGCGAGCCCCTGGATGACGTTGGTACCGTGGCCCGTCACCGATGACTGGGCGATGGAGCGCACAGGCCGGAAACCGACGCCCGTATAGTATTCGGTGATCACCACGATCAGCCCCGTGACGACGAGGCCGATAATCGCGCACAGCAGGAGCGAGAGAGAGGTGAAGCTCACCGCATCGACGCCGCCGCCGATAATCGGAACGCGTGCTTCCATCGTCGTGCCGAAGCCGCCGAACAATGCAACATTGGCCACGGCGACGGCAGCGATCGACAACACGCCCGTGGCGATGAAGCCCTTGTAGAGCGCACCCATGATCGACTGATCCTGGCCGAGCTTGACGAAGAAGGTCCCGATGATCGAGGTCACGATACAGGCCGCGCCGATGGCAAGCGGATACAGCATCATGGTCTCGAGATTCGCCTGACCGGCGAAGAAGATCGCGGCGAGCACCATGGTGGCGACGAAGGTCACGACATAGGTCTCGAACAGATCGGCCGCCATGCCGGCGCAATCGCCGACATTGTCGCCCACATTGTCAGCGATGGTGGCAGGATTGCGCGGATCATCCTCCGGGATCCCCGCCTCGACCTTGCCGACGAGATCGCCGCCGACATCCGCACCCTTGGTGAAGATACCGCCGCCGAGACGGGCGAAGATCGAGATCAGCGAGGCGCCGAAGCCCATGGCGACGAGCGAATCGATGACGAGGCGCCCGCCGGGATCAGCCCCGAGGGTGCGCGTCAGAATGAGATAGTAGACAGCCACGCCGAGCAGGGCGAGCCCAGCGACCAGCATTCCGGTCACCGCACCGGACTTGAAGGCTACATCGAGCCCGCCGGCGAGCGATTGCGAGGCCGCCTGGGCCGTGCGCACATTGGCGCGAACCGAGACGTTCATGCCGATGAAGCCGGCAGCAGCAGAGAGAACCGCGCCGATGGCGAAGCCGATCGCAACCCAGATCGAGAGCAGGAAGATGAGCACCACGAACAGCACCACGCCGACAACGGCGATGGTGATGTATTGACGCCAGAGATAGGCCTGCGCGCCTTCGGCGATCGCGGCAGCGATCTCCTGCATGCGTTGCGTGCCGGCATCTCGCTTCATCACGTCGTTGATGGCCCACAGGCCGTACGCGATCGACAACGCGCCCAGTATGATGATCAGGAACAATGCGAACATGTGACCGTCCTTGCCTTTGGGGGGTCCAGACGATCAACGCGCCGGCGCATGCGGATTCAGCGCCGCCCAAACGTCCGCCCCCAGGGTGGTGGACGGAGCCTGCCAAAATTTTCAGCTATCGGCAAACGTCATTTATGCAAAATGTTGCATGTTTGTGCAGTGCAACATGCCACTTGTTGCTCAAGCCGGCGCGTGACGGCGCATCCGCGCCTGCGCGACGACCAGAACCAGCGCCACGGCGAGCGGCGGGAAGGAGAGCCAGTTGACGATCTCCCAGCCCCCGGCATCCAGCAGCTGGCCCGAGGAGAAGGAGGCAACGGCTACCGAGCCGAAGACGATGAAGTCGTTCGCCGCCTGCGCCTTGGTGCGCTCCTCCGGACGATAGGTATCCGTCACCAGCGCCGTGGCGCCGATGAAACCGAAGTTCCAGCCGACACCGAGCAGGATCAGCGCGGTCCAGAAATGCGCCACGGTCAGCCCCGAGAGTCCGATCACGGCGGAGACCGCGATCATCACGAGCCCGATGGCGGTGATCATCTCCTTGCCATAGCGATCAATCAGCTTGCCGGTGAAGAAGCTCGGCGCGAACATGGCGAGGATGTGCCAGGAAATCCCCAATGCCGCCGTCTCCAGTGGCAGGCCGCATTCAACCATGGCCAGCGGCGCCGCCGTCATCAGGAAGGCCATCAGGCCATAGGAAACCACGCCCGCCGTCACCGCGATGATGAAACGGGGCTGCAACATGATCGTCACAAGCGGCCGCCCGGATGCCGTCGGCGCATCGCCGGGCGCCGGCGTCGTCACCGGAACGGGCGGCGTGCGCAGAAACGAGATCACCACGATGGCGATCAGAGCGAGCAGCGCCTGTGCCATGAAGGAACCTGCGAAGGTCGCGCCGGGAACCATGTCGCGGGTGAAGATCACCACCTGCGGCCCAAGAATTCCCGCCGCGAGACCGCCGGCGAGCACGTAGGAGATCGCCCGTGCCCGGAAAGCGGATGTCGCCGCATCGGTCGCGGCGAAGCGGTAGCTCTGAACGTAGGAGCCATAGAACCCGGCGATCAGCGTGCCGATGCAGAACATCACGAAATCGCCCCAGACGATCGCGAGCGCCGCGATCGAGCCGCCCACCACCCCGTGCAGCCCACCGAAGATATAGCCGTTGCGGCGTCCGAACCGGCGCATCACCATCGCTGCGGGGATGATGCCGGCGGCGAGACCGAGATTGAGCAGGCTGACAGGGAGCGTCGCCAGCGATTCGCGCGGGGCGAGCATCAGCCCCACCAGCCCGCCGATCGAGATCACGATGGCCGGATTGGCCCCGCCCAGCGCCTGCGCGCCGGCCAGGACCCAGGCATTGCGCTTGGCGAGAGCGTCGGGATCGGTGGTCGGTGTCACGGCGGCCTGAATGGTCATGAAGCAATCTCAGAAATGGCTATACGAACCCTTCTCGTACTGCTTCCGTCCGTTCGCGTCACTGAAGATTGGCGAACAATCGTTTTGCGCGAAATCGCGCGGCCTGAAATATCCGATCGGAGTCATGGCGATGCCGACTTGCCCGCATTCGTTCAGAAAATCGTCGAGATCGTCCGGTGCAACGCTGCACAGGATCTCGTAATCATCGCCCCCGGTCACCAGCCTGTCGCGCAGTTGCGGATGCGACCCGGACAGGGTCCGGGCCGCGCCGGACAACGGCAGCTTCTCCAGATCCACCTCCGCCGAGACACCGCTCGCCTTACACATCTTGGCGAGATCGCCGGCGAGCCCATCGGAGACATCCATCGCCGCACGCGCCCGGCGGCGCAGGATATCGGCCAGCGCGATGCGGGGCTGGGGATGCAGAAAGCGATCGGTAAGGAAGACACGACTCTGGATACCGATATGCAGAGCCCAGGGTTCCGTCACACCAGAGCGCAAGGCGAGACCGAGCGCGGCATCGCCAATCGTGCCGCTGACGCAGAGCACATCCCCGTCCCGCGCGGTGAAGCGGTGCACCATCTCCCCATGCGGGACCTCGCCGAAAGCCGTGATCGAGAGCCAGTACGCGCCATTGGCGCGCACCGTATCGCCACCGAGCAGCGGACAGCCGAATGCGCGTGCGGCATGGCCGAGCCCCTGGGTGAAGGCCGCCAGCCAATCCTCCCGCCAGCCCTCCTCCAGCGCCAGCGAGAGCACGTGCCCACGCGGGCGTGCGCCCTTCGCCGCGAGATCGGACAGGTTCACCGCCAGCGCCTTGCGCGCGATGGCGGCTGGCGGATCATCGGGCAGGAAATGCACACCGGCCACGATCGCATCGACCGTGACGACGAGATCATTCCCCTCTCCCGGCGTCAGCGCAGCCGCGTCATCGCGCATGCCGAAACCACCCTCGCCGGCGATCGGGGCGAAATAACGGGCGATCAGTTCGTCTTCACTCAGGCGCCGATCCGTATCCATTCTCGATACCCCCCGGTGCTCGCGGGACAGGCGAGCCGCTGTTCAGATACCGGGTCGCAAAAGAGCAATCAACGCAATATTTGCCTGTGACCATAGGTCAATCGGGCCGACAACGCTGAAATTGCCGATCCGGCGAAGCGGACAACCTGTCCGGACGATCGGCGATACGCTGGACACTACGTCATTTTTGACGGGTCGACTGGCCGCGCCCCTTGCCCTCGAATTCCTCGGGCCGCGTCTTGTGGGCGATGGCATCGAGCACGCCGTTGACCATGCCCGGCTCCTCGCCCTCATAGAACGCATTGGCGACCTCGACATATTCGTTGATCACCACCCGTACCGGCACGTCGCGGCGCATCATCAGTTCGAACACGGCGCAGCGGAAAATCGCCCGCAGAACGGCCTCGATCCGCTTCAACGGCCAGCCCTCGGCGAGGGTTTCGTCGGTGGCGCGGTCGATTGCGCGCTGTTCGCGTACGACGCCGGAGAGAAGGTCGCGAAAGAAAGGCATGTCGGAGGCATTGAAGGTCATGCCCTCGATCTCGCGCCCGATCCAGTGCGCCTCGAATTCGGCGGTGACCTCGACCACGCCCTTGCCGGACACTTCCATCTGGTAGATCGCCTGGACGGCGGCGAGGCGGGCGGCGCTGCGCTCGCTGGCTCGGTTGTTGCCAGGATTGCCTTTACCGGGATTGCTCTTGGCCATATTCAGAACCCCGTCACCAGGCCGCGCTTGATGCGCAGGACCGCGAGCGCCGCATCAGCTGCACCACCGCCCTTGTTCATTTCGTCGACGCGCGCCCGTGCCCGTGCCTGGGCGTCATTCTCGACAGTGAGGATACCATTCCCAAGAGGAAAGCGGCGCGCCACGGAGAGATCCATCAGCGCCCGCGCGCTTTCGCCGGCAACGATCTCGTAATGCCCCGTCTCGCCCCGGATCACGCAGCCCAATGCCACTGCCGCATCATAGGGCGTGCCGGACGCCTCGGCCCGGTCGAGCAGGATCGCCATGGTGGCGGGAATTTCCAGCGCACCGTCCACTGTGAAGACCTCGGCCACGCCTTCAGCCTGCGTGATGGCGGCGCGCGCGCCGCGCAGAAGCTCGTCGGCGAGATCATCGTAGAAACGTGCCTCGACGACGAGGATGCGCGCACCGGGTACCGGAGGCTGGGGCTGCTGTTGTCTGGAACTGGCGGTCATGTAAGGCCTTCGGCGAGGTCGGATCTGATTGCGTCGCGCATCAGTTACGCCGGGCTGCGCCACAGGGCAAGCCCGCGCGCATCCACCCGGCGCAAATCAGCCCTTCCCGTCTTGCAAGGCCCGGTCACGCGGGCGCGTCAGCGCACGACCAGCACCGAGACCTTGGCGTGGCGCACGATCGTCGTGGCGTTGGAGCCGAGCAGATAGGTCGACATGCTCGGGCGATGTGAACCGATCACGATCAGATCCGCGCCACACTTGTCGGCCTCGTCGAGCACCTCGTGATAGATCGAGCCCAGACGCACGACGGAGGAGACGCATTCATCGGGCAGATCGACCCCGGCGGCCAGCTCCGCAAGCGCTTCCTCAGCCTCGCGCTGCTGTTGCTCGTCGAATTGGGGCGGCACGAATTCCATGTAGGTGACCGGCATGATCGAGCGCACATAAACGAGGCGAAGCTGCCCCTGCCCGGCCTTCGCCATGGCCGCAGCGCGCGTGACGGCAGGCTTCGAGGTGTCGGGATCGGCGATGTCGATGGGGACGAGAATGGTCTCATACATGGGGGAGCTCCTGACTGGCTGACCGGATGGATTCTTGCCGGGCGGATTCTTGCCGGGTGGATTCTTCCGGTGTGGATTCTTGCGGTGTGTCCGGGTCCTGGCATTGCCGAACCTTGGCGTTGCACGTTCGCATGCCGTCGCGCTCCGGGCTTTGACGCACGTCAAACGTCGCGTTTGTGCCCCGGTCCAAGCCCATCGCGGATTTGACGGGCGTCGTCCTGCGGCGCAAAGTCCTGTCTCCCGTCGCATCCTGGAAACGCTCCGTGCTGCCTGCTTCCAACGCCCCCTGGCGCGAGCGCGCCGTCTTCGCCTCGCCGATCGTCTTCCTGATGACGCTGGCCTTCATCAACTGGATCGGCTTTGCGAGCTGGCAGGCCCTGCTCAACAATTTCGCGAAGGAGGAAGCGGGCTTTTCCGGATTCCAGATCGGCGTGCTGCAATCGGTGCGTGAGATCCCAGGCTTCCTCGCTTTCACAGCCATCCTTCTCTTCATGGTGATGCGCGAGCAGATGCTCGCCTATCTCAGCCTGATCATCCTCGGCATCGGCATCGCCATGACCGGGTATTTCCCCAGTTTCTACGGCCTGCTGCTGACCACCACCATCATGTCGATCGGCTTTCATTATTTCGAGACGGCGAACCAGGCGCTGGCCCTGCAGCTGCTCTCGAAGAAGGAGGCGCCGGGCGGGCTCGGCAAGATCCACGGGGCGAATGCGGCGGCGCAGCTCACCGCCTATGGCGGCATCGGGGCCGTGTATTTCCTGATGGAGCCGAGTTTCGAGGCACTGTTCCTCGTTGCCGGCGGCACCACGATCCTGCTGGCGATCACGGCGATGCGCGTGTTCAGGCGCTTCCAGGGCAGCGTGCCGCAGAACAAGGGGCTCGTCCTGCGCTCGCGCTACTGGCTGTATTACGTGCTGACTTTCCTCTCGGGTGCGCGCCGGCAGCTCTTCATGGCCTTCGGCGGCTTCCTCCTGGTCGAGCGCTTCGGCTACGACGTCGCCGGCATGGCCCGGCTGCTCTTCGTGGTCTGTGCCGTGAACATCTTCGTGGCGCCGCTGCTCGGACGGCTGATCGGCCTGATCGGCGAGCGCAGGACCATCATCATCGAGAATGTCTCGCTGATCGTGGTCTTTCTCGGCTACGCGCTCACCGGAAGCGCGGTGGTCGCAGGCGCGCTCTTCATCGTGGACGGCATCTTCTTCACGCTGACCATCGCGCAGCGCACCTATTTCCAGAAGATCGCCGATCCCGCCGATATCGCCCCCACCGCGAGCGTGGCCTTCACCATCAACCATATCGCGGCCGTGTTCATTCCAGTGGTCTTCGGCGTGATCTGGATGACGGATCCCAGCGCCGTGTTCATGATCGGCGCCTTCATCGCCCTGATCTCGCTGAGCCTCGCCTTCCTGGTGCCGCGCCATCCGGAAGCCGGATTCGAGACGACCACGGGATGGTTTGCCACCAACCTCCCGCAACCCGTTCCACCGAAGCTCCCGGCGGAATAGGCGTCCGGGCAATCAGCCCTGCATCTCAGGGGTGTGGACGGTCAGGCCGTCCATTTCCTCGGTGATGCGGATCTGGCAGGAGAGACGGGAAGTCGGCTTCACGGCGAAGGCGAAGTCGAGCATATCCTCTTCCATCGGCTCAGGGCCGCCGACCTTCTCGCTCCAGGCGTCGTCGACATAGACATGGCAGGTGGCGCAGGCGCAGGCGCCGCCGCATTCGGCATCAATGCCGGGAATGCCGTTGCGGATCGCCGTCTCCATGACCGTAGCGCCCGGTTCCGCCTCGACCGTGCGACTGTTGCCTTCGAAATCGACGAAATTGATCTTGACCATCAACTGCTCCCCTTTGGCCCTTCGGGGCCGATCCGGCATCGCGCCCGTGCATCCGGCGCCTTGATCCGGGGGGTACTTAGGTCAATTCAAAACAGGATGCCAGCCTTCGCAACGCAAAAGGCACGCGCAAAAACCGCGCTATGCCGCGCCGCGCCGGGCGATGACGGCCCGTGTCTCCTGAATGACGGTTTCGAGCCGTGCCCATTCGGCGCGCGGAAGGACCCCCTCGCTGCGCAGGCCGGATTCGACCCGCTCGGCGGCATCGGCGACGGCGCGAGCGCCGATGGCACGGGCGCCGCCCTTGAGCGTGTGGGCGGCATCGATGCGCTCCTGCAGCGCGCCACCCTCACGTGCGATCACCGGCGCCAGCGCATCGCACTGCCCTTCGAAAAGACCGAGGAGTTCGCCCGCCAGCGCTTCGTCATCGAAGGTCGCGGTGGCGAGATAGTCGCTGTCGAGAAGGGGCATGTCCCACCCTGATGCAGCAGCCGCTTTCATCATCACTCCCCGCCTCCATTGGCCCGAAGCGTGTGTCATCGCGGGCCAGATTGCGATTCTGCCCGCCACCGCGCGCCCGGTCCACAGTTATGTGGTGCGTGAAACCCTTGTGCAGACTAACTTTTGCTGGTTTGGTAACCATATCGTTAATGAAAGGCTAAAATCGCGTGCCGGGCCGGTTTTCATTGAGTTTGCAGGGGACTACACTCGGCGATGGAAAATCGTGGGTAGCGTTCTTGCACGCATGGAGGCGGCGTGAGACGCGTTTCATCCATGCACGGCGCGAAGCATTAACCGGCCGGCGCTAAGGCATGACCCCGCGAATGGTTGCGTTATCGAGGCGGCGACATGGCAACGGAAAAGAAGCTCAAGGATCCGGCGGAAGCGGCGCTGTCGGCAGTCGAGCAGGCATTGAACCTGGGACCGGACGATGCGGCGGACAAGAAGTCCGAGCGCAACGAAACGGATTCATCCTCCAATGCATCACCTGCAAAGGCCGATGCGAGCGCGGATGTGAAGGGTCCAGGCCGTGCCGCCCAGACCGAAGACGAATCGCAGGATGCGCCGGACGAGCCGCGCCTTCCCGCGATCGAGGAAGACGAGCTGACCCGCCGCTTCGACCGCAATGCCCTCGATGAGGAACTCTCCGCCCGCCGCGCGGAAGGCGAGCGTCAGGCCGGCGTGGTAAGTCCCGACCGCACGCGCGTGGCGAATGACGACCGCCAGAGCATCGGCATGCTGATGCAGGCCATGCAGGTGCGCCCCTCCCGCAAGCCCTATGGCTATGCAGCTATGGCTTCGCTCGCCTGGATCGGCGCGCTGATCGGGCTCGCGAGCCTTGATGGCGGGCTCGGCAGCATGATTGCCGGCTGGGGTGCCGCGCAGACGGCGATCGCCGGTGCGGTGATGCTGGTGCCGACAATTTTCTTCTTCACCGCCGCCGTTCTGGCAGTGCGCTCGCAGGAAATGAAGCTGGTCGCGCGGTCCATGGGCGAAGTCGCCATGCGTCTGGCGGAGCCCGAGAGCTTCTCGACCGACGCCGTTCTGACCGTTTCACAGGCTGTGCGCCGCGAAGTCGCGGCCGTCGGTGACGGTATCGAGCGGGCGCTGGCCCGCGCCGGGGAGCTCGAAACGCTGGTGCGCAGCGAAATCTCGACGCTGGAGCGCGCCTATTCCGACAACGAAATCCGCATCCGTTCACTGGTTGACGAGCTGATCGCCCAGCGCGAGGCGATCGTCGCCAATGCCGAGCGCGTCCGCGGGGCGATTTCCGGCTCGCACGAGACCTTCGCGCAGGATCTCGACAAGGCCTCCCAGCGCATCGTCGAGGCGATCTCTGCCACGGGCGACCGCGTCAGCGGCTCGATCGAAAGCCGTGGCGAACACATCACCACCGCTCTTGGCCGCGCCGGCGAACAGGTCGTCGACGACATGGCTTCACGCGGCGAGGAACTGGTACAGCGCCTCGGCGGCGTCACCGATGAAGTGCGCTCCGGCATCTCGAAGGCCGGCGAGGAACTCGCCGCCGCAATCATGGCCCGCGCCGACGAATTCCGCGCCTCGCTCGAAGAAACCAGCGGCGCGCTTTCCGGCAAGATCCTGGAGAGTGCCGAGAGCGTCACGCGCTCGCTGGCCGAGACCGGGGATCAGGTCAACCGCTCCCTCGCCGATCAGGGCGAGCAGTTGCGCAGCAATCTGGAAAGCACCGCGAGCAAGCTCGAAGAGAGCTTTGCCGCACGCGGCAGCGAGATCAACGAACGCCTCGAAGCGACGGGTCACGGCATTGCCGAAGAGCTCGGCAATCGTGGCACCCGCATGCGTGAGGAAATCTCCGCCGGCCTGCGCGAGATCGGCGAGGATCTCGGCAGGCGCGGGGACGAGGTGGTTGCCCGCCTCGCCGAAAAGAGCACGGAGGCGGTCGCGCGCCTGGACGAGGCGAGCCAGCGCATGGAAGCGGGGATTTCGCGCTCGGGCGAGGAATTCAACCGCAATCTCGACGAACACACCGAAAAGACCCGCGAGAAGCTGGCCGATACCGGCAAGAGCGTCGCGCTCGCCATTGCTGGCCAGGGCACACGCATCAACGATGCGCTGCGTCAGTCCGGTGAAACGGTTTCCGGCCTTGTCGGCGAGAAGGCCGGGGAGATCGAAAAGCTGCTGGGCGATCGCCTTGCCGGCTTCGAAACCATCATCGTCGAACGCGGCGGCAAGCTGGAGCAGGATCTCGGCGAGCGTACCCGGCAGATCGAGCAAAGCCTCGACACACGCACGGCAGCCCTGACCGAGGCCCTCACGGCACGCTCGCACGATCTGGAGACGACGATCGACAGCCGCACGGAGATGCTTACCGGCAAGCTGGGCGAGCGCACGCAACAGATCGAGCAGAGCCTCGGCACGCACACGGCAGCCCTCACCGAAGCACTCACGGAGCGCACGCGCAGCCTCGAGACGACGATCGATGCCCGCAGCGAAGCGCTGACCGGCGCCATCGGCACCCGCATGGAGGCTTTCGAGCAGGCGGTGAATGCCGGTTCCGACAAGCTGTCCGGCGTGATCGGCGACAATCTCGCGCGTATCGAGACGGCGCTGCTGCGCGACGGCGGCGCGCTGGTCGACAAGTTCTCGCGCGACGTGGAGACCATGAGCGGCGTGATTTCCGGGCGCTTCTCCGAGATCGACCGCGTCATCAACATTGAGGGCAAGGCGCTGGCCGACACGCTCGGCGACCGCACCCGCGATGCGGCGGACATGATCGAAAACCGCCTGCGCGAGCTCGAAGACCGCGCGACGCAACGCGGCACCGAGATCACCACCCGCTTCGACGATATTGTCGGAAAAGTCGATGCCACCCTCGGCGCGCGCGCCAATGCGCTCAACGAGGCGCTGGTCGTGCGCACCGGCGAGATGGCCCGCGTCCTGGCCGAAGGCGGTCGCGACGTGTCGCAGGCGCTGGAGAAGCGCGTCGACGAGATCGGCGAGATCGTCACGGCCCGTACTGCCTCCATCGCCGACACGCTCTCCACCAAGGCCGATGAGATCGAGGCGAGGCTGGGCAGCCGCTCCGGCGAGATCGTCCAGGCGCTGGATACCAGCGTCAACCGCCTCGAAGGCGATGTCCTCGCCCGGCTCGAAACCGCCGCCGGCAGTATCGGCGAGCGCAGTACCAGCCTCGAAACCCTGCTCGGCAGCCGCGTCGACGACATCGTCACACTGTTCGAGACGCGTGGTCAGGAGATCGCCCAGGCGATCGGCGGCTCCACCGAATCACTGGCGACCATTCTCGACGAGAAGACCCGCACTCTTTCCGACACGCTCGACAGCCATGGCCGCGATGCCGGCCAGCAGCTGGAGACGCGCGGGCGCGAGATCAGCGCCAATCTGGGCAACCGGATCGAGGAGCTCTCGACCCTGATCGATCGCTCGTCAGAAATGCTCGGCCAGGTCATTGACCAGCGTGGTCGCAACATGGTGGTCTCGCTCGGGGAGCGCATCGCGGCGGCGACACAGAGCTTCAACGAGCAGTCGGACGGCCTCGCCCGCATGATCGAGGAGCGCAGCGAGACGCTGGTCGGCACGCTCGGTACCCGCGTCGACGAGTTGCAGGCGATCTTCGACAAGGGCGGCGAGCGCATCGGCGCAAATCTGAACGCCCGTGGCGAGGCCATGGTCGCGATCCTGGAGGGCCGTATCTCGCGGATCGCGAGCCTTCTGGAGAATGGCGGCGAAAATCTGGGCAAGCTGCTCGATCAGCGCGGCGACGCCTTCGTGCAGGAACTCGAGGGGCGCATCGCCCGCATCGACGCCCTGCTCGACGGCGGCGGCGAGCGCCTCACGGCGACGCTGGATGCGCGTGGCGAGGAAGTCGTCGCCAAGCTCAATACCAGCCTCGGCCAGCTCGCCTATCTGCTTGAGAAGGGCGGCAACGCGCTCAGCAACAATCTTGACCAGCGCGGTCAGGCCCTGATCGCCGATATCGAGACGACGGTCGGCAATCTCGCCAATCTGATCGAGCGCAGCGGCGGTGAACTCAGCGAGCGCATCGACACACGCGGCGACGCGCTGGTGGGCAATCTCGGCGCCAAGGTCAGCCAGCTCGAGAGCCTGATCGACATACGCGGTGAAGGCCTCGTCCATGCGCTGGGCGAGCGCAGCCAGGGGCTCGCCCGCGAGATCGCCGATGCCGGCGACAATGTCGTGCGCTCCCTCGAAATGCAGGGCGGTCGCCTGCTCGACACGCTGCGCGAGCGCAGCGCCGAGCTTCAGGATGTCTATGGCCGCTCCAGCGACGCGCTCAAGGGCGCCATCGACGAGGGCGCACAGCAGGCGATCGATGCACTGGTCGCAACCAACGAACGCATTCGCGGTGAACTCGGCAGCGTGCTCGTGCGTCTGCACGACGCCAACCGCGTGCTCGACGAGGTCGCCCGCCGCGCCGGCGGCAATCTCGGCGAGGTCGAGAGCAACCTCTCAGCCCGTGTCACAGAGATTTCCGGCCTGCTCGGAGAGGTCGCCGAACAGACCAACGCGGCCACAGGCCGGATCGCCGAACAGGCGCAGGCCCTGCGCTCGATTTCTTCCGGCGCTCTCTACGAGGCCGGAGAACTCGCCAAGACGCTCGATGCGCGCGGCGAATCGGCTGCCGAGAGCGCACAGCGCCAGGTCTCGGCGCTCGGCGAGGCGACGCGGATGCTCGAGCAGCTCGAACAGCGCATGGGCACCGGCCTGCATGGCCGCAGCGAAGCGCTCGAAGGCCTGCTCGCGCGGGTCGAGGAGCGCGCCGGCGAGATGGAGAAGATCAGCCGGCAGTTCACCGGGCTGATCGAAGGCTCGCTGACCGAGGCCGAAAGCAAGGCCAGACAGATTGGCGGCGTGCTCGCCGACAGTGCCCAGGCCAGCAGCGAAGCGATCACGAAGCAATTCGCCGAAATCCGTCAGGCGACGGATGGCGAGCGCAGCCGCACCAGCGCGGCGATCCGCTCGGCCTATGAGGATGTCGCGCGCGACATGCAGGGTGCGCTCGAAGGCACCGCCGAGCGCTTCCGCGAAGCGACGGACGAATTGCGCGCGATGACCGCGCAGATCCAGCGCGAGTTGGAGACGACGCGCAACGAACTCAAGCGCAGCCTCGCGGAACTCCCCAAGGATACGGAGGAGACCACGACCAGCATGCGGCGCGTGGTCGCCGACCAGATCAAGGCGCTCAATGAGCTCTCCTCGCTGGTCAGCCGTTCCGGCAAGGCGGTAGACGTGGCTCAGGCCGATGCCGCGCGCCTCGCGACGCAGAGCGCACAGAGCGGTCAGGCAACGCGCATGACGGGAACGTCGGGCCCGGCTCCGGGCGTCGCCAAGAGCGCGGCCACGAGTGCGGCATCCCAAGGCGCGATGGCAGCCGTGGCGGAGGCGGTCTCCCGCCCCGCCCAGACGACACCGCAGCCCGCCGCGCCGCCGCAGGCGCGCGCGGCGGAACCGGCGCCACAGCGTCCCGCTCCGCAACCGGCGGCGCAGCCTGCGGCCCAACCTTCAGCGCCCGCGCCGGCTCCCGCTCCCGCGCCGATGCAATTGCGTGGAACCGACACGCAGGCACCGCGATCCGGCACGGCCCGTCAGGGCGGCGATAATGGCGGCTGGCTCTCGGACCTGCTGCTGCGCGCCTCGCGCGACGACGATGATGCCCCCTCGGCGAAAGTCGAACCGGCTCCGCCGGCGCAGCCTCAGCCGCGCGTGGAACCGTCACGCGGCGACACCGGCGGATCGCGCAATTCCGGCGCCACCGCGCTCGATTCCCTCAACGCGATCTCGGTCGATATCGCCCGGATGGTCGAGCACAGCGCCGTCGTGACCGCCTGGGATCGTTTCAATCGCGGCGAGAACGGCGTGTTCGACCGCAACATCTACACCGCGCAGGGTCGCGAGACCTTCGAGGAGATCCGCCGCAAATACGGGCGCGATGCGGAATTCCGCCAGACGGTCGATCGCTATGTCGAGGAGTTCGAGCGCCTGCTGCGTGAGGTCGCCCGCGATGATCGCGATCAGATCCTGACGCGCACCTATCTCGTCTCCGAGACGGGCAAGGTCTATACAATGCTGGCCCATGCCAGCGGACGGCTCGGCTGAAGCCGGGCCGCACCGCGACCGGCCCTCCCCCGACGGTCGCGGCAGGGATGAAAACCAATGCGGCGCGCCGCGTAAGTAGGGCGCCGTATGGTGTGGTTGCGGGTTTATCGTAACAATAATACGGTTCGCATGGCATCCGCCCTCGGCGTGCCGGATTCGGCGCAACAGAAATGGCGGGGCGCGTGCAGGGGAGAAGCGCAGATGGCTCAGGAAACGACCGGCCAGGATCAGGTGCAGGGGCAGGCAGCGGCGATGGTGCCGGAATACAAGCCCGCGCCGCAGCCGGTGATTCGCGAAATCACCATGGAAGACGTTCAGGCCGCCTTCTATGAAGGCCTCAACGATTTCCGCGCCGCTCCGGCCTACGGGCTGTTCTTCGGTGCCGTCTATGCCGCCGGCGGCATCCTGATGCTGGCCCTCGTGATCGCCCTCGACGCGGTCTATCTCGCCTACCCGCTCGCGGCGGGTTTTGCGCTGATCGGCCCGTTCGTCGCCGTGGGTCTCTACGAGGTGAGCCGCAGGCGTGATCATGGCGAAAAGCTGGCCTGGGGGCCGATTCTCGGGGTGATCTTCTCGCAGAGCAAGCGCGAGCTCGGCTGGATGGCCTTCGTCACGCTGTTCGTGCTGATCATCTGGCTCTACCAGGTGCGACTGCTGCTTGCGCTGTTCCTCGGATTCCAGTCCTTTGCCACCCTCGGCGACTTCCTCAACGTGGTCTTCACCACGCCAGAAGGACTGCTCTTTCTGCTCGTCGGCAATGTCGTCGGTGCGTTGCTGGCACTCGGCCTGTTCTCGCTGACGGTGATCTCCTTCCCGCTCCTGCTCGACCGGGATGTCGATTTCATCACGGCGATGATCGCGAGCGTGAAGAGCGTGGTCATGAATCCCAAGCCCATGATCGGCTGGGGTCTATTTATCGTGCTGGGGCTGATTCTCGCCTCGATCCCCTTTTTCCTCGGCCTGCTGATCATCCTGCCTGCGCTCGGCCATGCCAGCTGGCGTCTGTATCAGAAAGTCGTGGCGCCGCCTGAGGAGGCAGCTGCAGGCTGATCACGCCGAAGGCATTTTTGCGCGGCGGCGGGGTTGCAATCGGCCTGTAAACTCGTTCGTTTATGGAGGCTGTCCGGTTTCATCCGGAATCGGGCAGCGGTTGAGCGAAGGAGTTTGCGATCGTGGAAGCGCTGTTCATCGGCCAAGCCTATATCGACGTCACCTTCGTCGCCGACGAATTGCCCAGCGGCGACGAGAAGAAAGTCGCGCGCGAATACGCGGTTTCGTTCGGCGGCAACGCCGTCACGGCGGCTTTCGCCTGCGCGAAGCTCGGCATCGCACCGGATCTGCTCGCTTCCGTGGCCGATGACTGGCTCGGGCGCATGTTCATCGACATGGCCGCGCAATACCGTATCAGCGTGCACCATCGCAAAGTGCGCGAATCCTCCCTCTCCTTCATCATGCCGCGCGGCGACAAGCGCGCCATCGTGCGCTGCCGCGATGACGATTATCTGCACCCGTTCCCGCCGCTCAATCTGGAGAAGTGCCGGGCGCTGCATGTGGACGGGCACCAGACCGATGCGGCGCTTCACTACGCCCATACCTGCCGCCAGGCCGGCATCCTCACCTCGCTCGACGGGGGCGGGCTGCGCGAGAACACGCACGAGCTGCTCGCCTATATCGATGTCGCCGTGGTCGCCGAGCGCTTATGCGAGCAGATGGACCTGACTCCGGCACAGATGCTGGCCTATCTGAAGACGCGCGGCGTGCATATCGGCGGCGTCACCATGGGCGAGCGCGGCATGCTCTGGTATGACGAAACCGGCACCCGGCAGCACATGCCGGCACTGGCCGTGCCTTCGGAAAAGGTCGTCGACACGAACGGCGCCGGCGACATCTTCCACGGGGCCTATATCTACTCGGCGCTGGCCCACCCCGAAGCCACCTGGGCCGACCATTTCCGCTTCGCCCGCGCCGCATCGGCCTATGCGATCCAGCATCTCGGCAACGAAACGAGCCTGCCCGCGCTCAGCGATGTCGAGGCAATACAGGCGACGCTGGTGGAGATGGGGTGAGGGGCGCGCCGTGGAGGCACCAGCACCACCCTGAAAGCGTATCATTGCTCAGAAACAACTTTTCATTCATACTATACTCCGTTGACCAACGGAGAAATTGACATATATGGCAATTTCAGAGACAGTGATATCGGAGTTTGATCTCCGGTCGATCAGCATCCGGTTGGGAGACAAGGAGGAAACATGGCGTACCATTTATGCCTCTCGCGCGCTTCAGGTTTTTTTGGCTGACATTCAGGTGAATGACCCACCGACCAGGTGGGAAGCCGATCTGACACCGAAGGAGCAGTTATATGAACTGTTTCGGGTCTTCATAACTGGCGAAACTCTGAGAACCGACAACCAATTTCACATCATGCGACCGACAGATGATGCCGTGTGGGAACTCAAGACACCGGATTTGCGCATTTTTGGCTGGTTTATCGCGAAAGATCAATTTGCTGGCATATTCGGGGACTGGGCCGACAGGATAAAGGAACACGGCCTCTATGCCGGATACCGTGACGAGATAACCCGGCGGCGCCTAGAATGCGGTGCCGATGACACGTGTTGTGTATGGGAGACTGAGGAAAATGCAGTCATTTCAATTCGAAATCGATGAGCAGAGCGCATGCGCGGCCCGCTTCATCAGCCGTGTACGGCGTGAACTCGTCGATGCCTTCCTCACCGAAAAGAACGAGCGCGGTCTGACGCAAAACGAGATTGCAGAGCGCCTCGGCGTCAATGCGTCGATGATCAGCCGGCAACTGTCCGGCGAAACGAATCTGACGCTGCGATCTGTTGCCGAACTCGCCTGGGCGATGGGCTATGGCGATATCGCTTTCAAGCTGGAGAAGGCAGAAAGGGATGATCGCCGGAACTACGCTTCTGCTGCCACACATGTTGTGTCGTTCGGCGATCTCGGCGCGATCGGAGCCGAAGAAACAACGACGGTTTCCAGCGGGCCTACAACATTTCTGCAAGGCCATACCGAATGATCATCAAAGGTTTCGTGACATTCTGCGACGATATCAGACAGGAGCTCGGCGGGAAGATAACGCTTGTCGGCTGTTACATCGGTGAGATGACCGTCCATGACCAGGCCCCTGCGACGCTTGCCAAGCTCGGGCTTCAAGCGAAGCTTGTCTTTCCCGCCGAAATGGCGCCGCGAAAGATCGATGTCAGGGTTGATTTCGTGCCAGGCGACAAAACCCTGTTCGAGGCCACGCTGGATATTCCCGAAGGCGCACACAAAAAGGCTCTTGACCGGGTTGAACCCGACGGCACAGGCGACGAATCGCAATTTGTACTCGTCCAACATACAATCCTGTCACCGCTGGAGATACCGGAAGACGGTCGCATCCGTGTCAGAGCCGTCGTCGACGGCGAAACCGTCAAGCTTGGCTCACTGCGTATCCGCTTCGACCCGCCCCTCCCATGAAACGGCGGGATGCAAGCGGCCTCCCCACAAACATGGTCCGCGCGGATTGGCCAAGCTCCTGTACCGGAAACCCGACGCCCATATCCGTCAGATTACCCGTTCCAGCGCACTGCCCCGCATTGCGCGATGTCATATCCACCCAGATAGTCGGCCCGGCGGGTGAATTCCCGTGTTGCGGCGAACGCCATGAGCGCCTGGACCGGCGGCTCGAAATAGTCGCGCCGCGCCATGACCAGATCAAAACATTCGTCGTGCAGCAACGGCAGGAAGGCGAGCGCGCCTGCGGCAGCCTGCAGGCCGAGCCCGCAATCCGCGTCGCCGGTGGCGATCATCGCAGCGAGATCGGCATGGGTCTCGACAGGGTTTGGCGCGACGACCAGCGCGTCGCGGCTCAGCCCGCACCGTGCCAGCAGCATCTCCAGCAATAATTGCGATCCCGCCCCCGGCCCACGCAGAGCAAAGCGGCATCCGCGCCGGACGGCATCCTCGAGCCCCGTGATCTTGAGCGGGTTCCCCGGCGCCGTGATCAGCCCCTGTACCCGCTTCGCCCAATGGATGACCACATGCGACGCGCCGGTCAGGTGGCTTCTGACGGCCGGGATGTTCCAGGTGCCCGAAGCAGGATCGATGAGGTGGCAGCCCGCCAGAAGAGCGCGCCCGCTCGCGAGTTCCTCCAGCCCCTGCGTCGAGCCAGCGACGCGCACCGCGAGCCCCGATCCGGATTGCCGCAGGGCCCATTCGAGCAGCGGATCGTTCGAACCCGCATAGATCGGTGGAGGCGGGGCGATTCCGGTTTACGGCAGCTCGGTCTGCGCTTCGAGCCAGGCATCGACGAGCCGTTTGGGGAAGAGGAGCTTGCCGGTGGCGCGCGTGAACGGGATGGTCTGGCGCGAGACCATCTCGTAGATCGTGCGCTCCTTGACACGCAGATAATCGGCCACCTCCGTCGTCGTCATCAGCGATGACGGAATCACGGGGCTCGATCCGGGCTTCTCGTCAATTGATATCGACTGCATAATCGCGCAATATCCTGCATCAATTACATTGTTGCCATCTATTCTGTTTTTTGCTCTGATTTCAAGATCCAATGCAGGATTCTTCTGATTGAGCGGCCCCTTCACGACAGCCTTTGCGCTGATCACCTCCGGCGATCCGGCCCTGAT
>OFEU01000086.1_pt1 | contig 125001 bp, 121 predicted proteins | sample 1521221 | NCBI WGS metagenome assembly OFEU01 (sample SAMN03766357, study PRJEB24113) | microbial mat metagenome | isolation source: enrichment culture HLUCC-O from microbial mat sample contains cyanobacterium... | reverse complement strand
AACCGGGTGTTCAAGGATGACGCGCTGGTCGAGCTGGCCTCGACCAAGCCGCAGAGCATGCAGGATCTGGGCCGGTCGCGGCTGCTCTTGCGCGAGGCGCGGCGGGGCGAGATTGCCGAAGGGATCCTCGCCGCGGTCAAGGCCGGGATGGAGTGCCCGCCCGAGGACATGCCACAGATCGACCGCAGCCGCGAGAAGCTCCAGGTCAACCCGGCGCTGGCCGACCTGTTGCGGGTGCTTTTGAAGGCCAAGACCGAACGCGAGGGGGTGGCGTCGAAACTGATCGCGCCGGCCGCCGATCTCGACCTGATCGCGGCGGGCGAGCGGGATGTGCCCGCGCTCAAGGGCTGGCGGCGCGAGGTGTTCGGCGAGGATGCGCTGCGCCTGTGCGAGGGCAAGATCGCGCTTGCGGCCAAGGGGCGTAACGTGAAGGTGGTCGAGCTTTGAACGGGTCGGGATGCGGGTGTGCCCTTGTGATGGTTACAGATCAGTAGACGAGCACATTTCGAGACTGAACAATTATACCATATTGCACGCGTTCGCATTCACCCGCCCGCCCCATGGCGGGCGCGTTCCGCGCCCACCCGGGCGAACGCTCAGCGCCTTGATCGACCGGCCCCAAGTGATGGCAACACGAGCTAGATGCCTAGTCGGTACCACGCCTCGCGGAATTCTGGTTTGTCGTAATTCTTGGCCTCAAGCCAGTATGCACGGTTCTTTCCCTTGTCTCGCGATGCCAGTTCCCTCACTTCGTCCAGCGTCAGGATGAAGCATACCGGATCATCGTTGTCTGCGCCCAACGTGATGATCCACCACCGTGAACGCAGCCGTTCCAGATCTGTACCCAATGGCACTGCCGCACGTTTCGACAGGGCCTTTGACTGAATTGGAATCACCGCCTCTTCATCGTCAACCGGGGCGGCGTATAGATCGGCTCCACGGGCATTACGAACGGTGGGCATGACGTTCCAACCGCGCCGGGTCAATTCCCAAGCTATGTAAAATAGCCCGGCGTTGCCTGTCATTTGGTTCTTCATTGGAGCGCCCCCTAAATCGTTCGTGGGAGTGTAGTTTGACGCTCGGGTGAGGGCAAAGCGGGTTTGGGGTCACCAGAAAGACAATGGCTCACCGATCTGGCGGGCAGGTCAGTTGAGCAGCTAGCGGCGCGAGCTGACCCGTGCGTTCTGCGCGCCCTTGACGCGGATCGTCCGGATGCCTTCGAGATCGTTGTTTGTCACGAAACGCGCGGCGGTCAACTCGCGGCTGGTTTCGGGACCGACCCGCCGCCTGTCTTGCGGGAACTGCGCCTTGAGCGTGTAGGTCAGCGTGGTGGCGTCGCTCTCTTCGTCTTCCTTGACAAGCCGAACCTCGTGCGCGCCCTGGGTGGCGGCGGTGCCGCGCACGCGGACGATGGCGCCGCCCGGGGCGCGTTCGATCGAAAGGTCGTCGATCATAGCCACCGGCATGCCGGCATAGGGTGCCTCGGGGCGGCGGGCGAACATGCCGCTGCGCTGGGGAATGAGCGGGTTGCTGTTCTCGGTGGCGGGCGAGGATTCGGCGCGACTTCCGCCGAACCAGTTGAACGGGTTGACCCGGCTGTCGCGCACCGCGCCGCAGGCCGAAAGGGTGAGCGTCGCCGTCAGGAGAAGGATGATGGATGTCCGCATGGGCCCTGCCTTTGCCGTTTGTTCCGGGTTAGCCTATTCACGCCGCGTTGAAAAGACGCCATGCGATGATCTGGACCTCTGCGCCGGGCGTGCTTAGGTAGAGGCTGTCGCAACCGGAGAGCATCATGGCCACGCAAGCCTTTGAGGACATTGTAGAGGATTTCGAGTTTCTGGAGGATTGGGAGGATCGTTATGCCCTCGTAATCGAGGAGGGCAAGGCGATGGACCCTTTGCCCGAGGCGCTCAAGGTGCCGGCGACCAAGGTCGAGGGTTGTGCCAGCCAGGTCTGGCTGCATCCGCGGATCGAGGGCGGCGTGTTCTCGTTCGAGGGCGACTCCGATGCGATGATCGTGCGCGGGCTGATCGCGGTGTTGCGCCGACTTTACAACGGCTTGCCGGTTGACAAGGTGCTCCAGGTCGACGCGCGCGCCGAGATGGCGCGGCTGGGTCTGGACGAGGCGCTTTCGGCGCAACGTTCGAACGGGTTGCGCGCCATGATCGAGCGCATTCGCGGCGTGGCGGCCCAGGCCGCGGCATAGGGGTTTCGGCCCGGCAGACGATTCTTCTGCAAAGATCGGGATGCGCCCCTTGGTCAGAGCCGATCGAGGGCGCGGGCGATGTCGGCCATGAGACGCACGGTCGGTTCGGTGCCGAACGACAGGCGCAGGAACCCCGCGGGCACCGCGTCGCCCCAGCGCGCGCGGCGGTCGCCCGAGCTGTGCAACCCGCCGAAACTGGTGGTGGGGGCAAAGCCTGCCAGTTCGAGAAACCGGTCGGCGGTCGGGGCGTCGGCGAAGCTGGCCCCGACGAGGAACCCCTGGTCGGCAGCCTGCGGGTGGGGCGCGGGGTAGATGACGTCGGAGACCTTGCTGGACCCCTCGAGAACGGGCAGGGCGGCGCGCGCGTTCTCGCACATCCGCGCAAGCCGCAGATCGAGCGTTTCAAGCCCGCGCAGTAAAAGCCATGCCTCGAACGGGCCGGGGATCGCGCCCGCGAGCGAACGGGTGGCGTGAAGCCGCTCCATCAGCCCAGCATCGCGGCTGGCGACATGACCCATGAGCAGGTCTGAATGCCCGCCCATCGCCTTGGTGTCCGAGACGATCACCGCATCGGCCCCCAGATCGAGCGGTTGCTGCAAGAGCGGCGTGCAGACCGTGTTGTCGACCACGAGGCGCGCGCCCGCGGTCCGGCAACGTGCGGCCAGCGCCGCGATGTCGATCACGTCGAGGCCGGGATTGGACGGGGTTTCGACGATGACCATGGACAGCCCGTCGAGCGGGGCGCTGGCGATGTCGCGCGCAGCACAGCTTTGCATGGTGATGCCGAAGGGGGCGAGCACGGTTTCGGTGAGCGCGCGCGCGGCGTAATAGCCATCCGAGAGCAAGAGAACCCGGTCGCCCGTCTTGAGCGCGGCCATCATCAATGCACCGTAAGCCCCCATTCCAGAGGGAAAAAGCAGACAGGGTGCGTCTTCGAGCAGGGCCAGCCGCGCCTCCACCGCCGAGACCGTGGGCGTGGCCATGCGGCCATAGCTGCGATCGGGTGCGGGCTGCTCCGAAAGCGCGAAGGCCGAAGTCATGACCAGCGGTTCGGGCACCGGGTCGCCGGGCTCGAGCGCGCCGGAACGCGCGTGCAGCATGGCGTGAAAGCGGGTCGTGGGGTCGGGTCTGTCAGTCATGCGCGCGACTATGCGGCCAATGCCGCGGCGTCACAAGCAGGGATGCGTTGACCGGTCGGGGCGGTGAGGTCACGTTGGTCCCAAAGGGAGGATCATCATGGATCATGTCGGATTTACCGGAGAGCAGTTTCGCGGTTTTCGCGACGTGCCGCGCAAGGGGCCGATTCACATGCTCAACCTCGTGAAGCTGCGCGAGAGGGCCGAATACCCAGATGGCCGCGCGGCCACGGGGGCCGAGGCCTATGCCGCCTATGGGCGCGAGACGGCGCATATCCTTGAACGGCTGGGCGGGCGGATCGTCTGGCGCGGCAAGATGGAATTCATGCTGATCGGCCCTCAGGAGGGCGAGGACTGGGATCTGTGCTTTATCGCGGAATATCCCGATGCCGAAGCCTTTGTGAGCATGATCAAGGACCCCGAGTATCGCGCGGCAATGGAGCACCGGCAGGCGGCGGTGCGTGATTCGCGGCTGATCCGGATGGAGCCGCTGCCGGTGGGCGAGGACTTCGGCGGCTAAGCCTCCCGCGCGGCGTCAACGCACGCGGATCGGCAGGCTGGCATACCCGCGGAATCGCGCCAGCGGGACAAGGCGGCGTGGACCGGTCTGTTGCATCCTCGGGAAACGCGCGATGAACTTGCCCAGCGCGATGCGCCCCTCGATTCGTGCCAGCGTTGCACCAAGGCAGACATGGATGCCGGTGATAAAGGCGATATGGCGGTTGGGCTTGCGTGTGATATCGACCGTTTCGGGTGCGTCGAACATCGCCGGGTCGCGGTTGGCCCCGGCGATCGAGGTGTGGATATACGTGCCCTCGGGCAGCACCGTGCCGTCGGAAAGCTCGATATCCGCGTGGGCCAGGCGATTGCCGATCTGAAGGGGCGACTGCACGCGCAGAAACTCCTCGACCGCGGTGTCGATCAGGGCCGGGTCGTCGAGCAGCATCCGGTGCTGTTCGGGCTCATCAAGAAGGATACCGATCGAATTGCCGACAAAGCTCGTGGTGGTCTCGTGGCCGGCGTTCAGGAGGAAGATACAGTTCTGGATCAACTCTTCCTGGGTCAGGCGACGCCCGTCATGTTCGCCGAAAATGAGTGCTTCGAGCACCTCGCCCTGGGCGGCGCCTTCGGGGTTGGCGCGCCGGTGGTTGATGAGATCGTCGAGAATCTCGGAAAATTCCGTGACCGCCTGATTGCCGGCTTCCATCCGGTCTTCGGGCACGACCGGATCGAGCGCGCCAAGGATCGCCAGCGAATAGTCGCGCAGCTTGGCGCGGTATTGCTCGGGGATGCCGAGCATGAAGGAAATGATCTCGGTCGGCAGGATCTTGGCGAAATCCTCGATCAGGTCCAACTCGCCCAGTTCCTCGACCCGGTCGAGCAGGCGATCGACGATCTCGTCGATCAGCGGCTCGAACTCGGCCAGCTTGCGCGGGGTGAAGGCGCCGGAAATCAATTTGCGCACCACCGTGTGATAGGGCGGGTCGTTGAAGATGAGCGAGGTCGTGTGATGGGTAAGCAGCGGGCACTGGCCGAATTTGCGGCCGAACTCGCGGGTCTTGTCCGAAAGCATGTCGCGCGACTGATAGACGCGCAGGCAATCGGCATGGCGGGTAAGAAAGACCGAGCCGTCGGCGTTGCGATGCACCGGCGACGTCTCGCGCAAGGCGCGCAGGGTGGGATAGGGGTTCTCGATGAACTCAGCCCCGATCTCCATCAGGTCGAAATCGTTGATCCTGCCATCCATGGCCATGCCTCCCTCGGGTCGTCGTTGGGGCGCATGGTAAGCGCGCTTACGATCGGGGGCAAGCCGGTCCTGTCAGCCGTGCGCCTGCGGGCATGGCTGCGACGTGCAAGAAACCGTCTCTCCCTGCGTCGATTGGGCGGGCCGTAACGCGCACCGGACCAATCGAAGACTGGGGAGCAATCGCAGGGAGAGACCCCAGGCGCTTGCGCGCCGGGTAGGGGAACCGTGAGTGTCGTCTGTTCTATCAGTGAACCGATTGATATCTTTGATCTTCCTCCCGTGAGAAGCGGGTTGCGAGAGTGGCCGCGAGCGCCTTTGCATCCCGCAGTTCATCAGCCGTGCCTGCCGCAGCGATCTGTTCGTCCAGATAGGATTTCAGCGCCTCCGGCAGGTGATCGTGAGTGGTGGGGGCGTGGGCCGCTTCGAACACGGCGCGCACGACATGCTCGGGCGTGAATACGTCATGCGTGATGCCGGAAAATTCGCGAATGCGGGCCACACGCTCTTCCGAGCAATCCATGAGCGCGGCCATGGCCGTGACCTTGCCCATCGGTTTGGCCGTGCCGAGATAGTCGTAAGGCGCATTGCCCGAACGGATCATGACGCGGTTCATCACCGGGTCGATCACCGCCACCGCATCGAGAATTCCGGACTCCTGGCCATATTCGAACGCCGCGATCATGACCTCGGAAGTGACATAGGAAATCGAGTTGCTGGCCCGGCCGGAACGCGAAAGGCGTTCGGTATCGACGCAAAAACGCGTCGCTTCCCAGACCTGCGCGCTGCGCAGGGGGGGCTCGCCATCGAGGATCTCGTGGAAGACATCCGAAAGCATGTGCGGGCCGGTGGTTTGCAAAAGCCGCATGCAGCCGACCACATGGCCGCTTTCGTCGAGCGCGATGATATAGACCGGATCAAGTGCGTCGAACTCATCGAACTCGCGCCCGTCGGTGACCTTGACGTCCCAGCCCAGGCGGCCCTGGAACACGCGGGCACGCAGCCGGTACATTTCGTCGATTATATCCGTGTGTCGTTCACGGTTCAGTGCGTCTGTCACGATGATCATTTTTGTTATCCCCAAGTTTGTCGTCGTGTGGATAGAATCGCTCAAACCGGGTGAACGGGCCATTAGGGGATTCCCGTAAGGCGAGAAGATTACGTAGCGTCACTTTTCGAAAGATGGTGGGGCGGTATCCCGGTCAGCCGGGCTTTACGAGGCCGAGGCTGATTGCTCGGCCGACCGCCTGCGCGGTGGTCAGTGCGCCGAGCTTGGACCGGCCGGAGCGCAGGTGAACCTCGACCGTGCGGTGCGAGATTGAAAGGATGTCGCCGATATCCTGCTGTGATTTTCCTTCGGCGACCCATTGCAGGATTTCGCGTTCCCGCGTCGAGAGTGCCGGGCGGTGCAGTGTCGCAATGCCAAGGTCGGATTGCATGATGTTGTCATGCATGTGCACCGCGGCGACCTGAAGATTGCCCATCACCTTTTTCTTGAGGCTCTGCCATTCGTGTTTCGGGCAGTCGCGGGTGACGGAAAGCAGGCCAAAATCACCATAGGGTCCGCGCACCGGGACGGTCAGCCCCTGGTCGGACATGCCGAACTGGGGCGCATCGTTGAACACCGAGTGGAAATGGGCGGTGCGTTCGAGCCGGCCCCAATCAACCGGGGCAATGGACTTGCGCCCGAAATGCAGGGTCGGGTCGATCCGGTGCAGGGCCTTGCGCGTGTAATGGTCGACCCAGTCACTCCGGTAATTGGCAAACCCCTGAACCGTGCCCGAGACCGGGTTGAGCGTTGCATAGGAGGCATGATCGAACTCAAGCGTCTGGCAAAGATCGTCAAGAAACCGCAGGAAGCGGTCATCCGCATCCGGAATCTTGCTGAGATCGATCAGATCCATGAAGCCGCCCTTGCCCGCGTTCGGATGCACCCAACCATAGATGAATGCCGCCCGAGTTTACAATATGCTCGAAGAAATGGTCAGAATTTAGGCGCCCGCCCTTGTCTGTCCCAGGCACAGGATGGCGTGCGTCACCGCCTCTTCGGAGAGAAACAGCGCGCTGGTGCGATTGGTCATGCCAAAAGAAGGCCGCGCAACCGGGGTTGCGCGGCCTTGATGCCCGTCGGTTGACCTGCGCCGATCAGGCCTTGTGTTCGTCGCCGCTCTCGTCGCTGGCGGGCTCTTCTTCGATCCCGACAGTTTCGGCAAGCTCTTCGTCTTCCGACGCGGCGGCGCCGATATCTTCGAACAGTTCGGCGATCTCGAAATCGGCCGCAGCCTCTTCCTCGGCGGCCAGTTCCTGGATCGACTTGCCCGATGCCTGAAGCTCGGCCTCTTCGGGCGAGCGTGCGACGTTGAGCTGGATGGTCACATCGACCTCGGGGTGGAGGTTCACATGCACCTCATGCAGGCCCAGTTCCTTGATCGGGCGCGACAGCGACACCTGCTTGCGGTCGAGCGAGAACCCGGCCTCGTTCGCGGCATCGGCGGCGTCGCGCGTGCTGACCGAGCCATAGAGCGACCCGGAATCCGAGGCCGAGCGAATCACGACGAACCGCTGGCCTTCGAGTTTCGCAGCCAGGGCCTCGGCCTCCTTGCGGGTTTCCAGGTTGCGCGCTTCGAGCTGTGCCTTGCGGGCCTCGAAGGAAGCGATATTGGCCTCGGAGGCCGACAGCGCCTTGCCCTGCGGCAGAAGGAAATTGCGTGCAAAGCCGGGCTTGACGTCGACGACATCGCCCATCTGGCCGAGCTTGGCCACGCGTTCGAGAAGGATCACTTGCATTGCCATACTCCTTCTTATTTCACGGCATAGGGCAGAAGGGCGAGGAAACGGGCGCGCTTGATGGCGCGGGCCAGTTCACGCTGCTTCTTGGCCGAGACGGCGGTGATGCGCGAGGGCACGATCTTGCCACGCTCGGAAATGTAGCGTTGCAGCAGACGGGTATCCTTGTAGTCGATCTTGGGTGCGTTGTCGCCCGAGAAGGGGCACACCTTGCGACGACGGAAAAACGGTTTGGTTGCCATGGTTTAGGGTCCTTTCCTGCGGCTGATCAACGGCGCTCGCGGCGCTCGGCGCGCTCGTCGCGTTTCTGCATCTGGACCGACGGGCCCTCGACATGTTCGTCGACCTTGATGGTCAGGATGCGCATCACGTCGTCATGCAGGCGCATGAGGCGTTCCATTTCCTGAACGGCCGGCGCCGGGGCGTCGGTCTTGAGGAATGCATAGTGCCCCTTGCGGTTCTTGTTGATCTTGTAGGCCATCGTCTTGACGCCCCAGTACTCGCTGTCGATAACGTTTCCGCCATTGTCGCTGAGCACGGTGCCGAAATGTTCGATGAGACCCTCGGCCTGGGTACTGGACAGGTCCTGGCGCGAGATGAAAACATGCTCGTAGAGCGGCATGCGATCTTCCTTCTTGTCATGCGCATTTCATAGGAGGGCCGATGTCACCTTCCGCGACCCATCCACGAGAGACTGCGCGGTTCATGAAAAACTGCGGAAGGACGAGTGCCCTTACGATGTTTTCGCCGGCCGCGCAAGACGGAGTGGCCGAGCGCGGTCAACGGGCGCCGCGGTTACATGCCGAAACAAAAGGTGTCGGGAAAAAGCCCATTTGGCGTCGCACTGCTGCCGGGATCGGAACACAGGCTGTCCGTGAAAGCCCGGAGCGATCGCAGGCAAGAGGAGGAACACCATGGCTGGCATTTCCGAAATGCAATCCTTGCATGGCGATCGCGGGCTGGCGATCTCCGGCCATTCCACGAGCGGCGTGATCGGCTGGATCGGCGGGGGCGCGCTTCTGATCGCGGCGGTCGGGCTCTGGTTCTGGCCCGGGGCGATCTGGGACCCGCTGTTGATGCTGGTCAAGCTGGGGCTGAGCCTGTTTCTGGCTTGTGGTGGCCTCATGTTCGTGATGGCTGCCTGTCGGCCTGTGAACCCCGAGGTCTGGCTTGACGGGCGGCGGCGGTGTTTGCGGCTGATCAGGCGCGAGGCGGGTGTCGTGGTCCGCGAGGTCGAGATCAGCTATGACAACCTGAGCGATGTCGATTTCCGCGACGGGATGTTGATCGCGCGTGACCATCATGGGCGAACGCTGGTCGAAATGCCGGTCGAACGTGCAGCCAACACCGACGCGATCCGTGCGGAGCTTGGCGCGGCCTTCGCGCGCCCGGCATAGCGGGCCGGCCGGGTCTGTCCGGGGCGATTCCCTCGCCCGTTCAGGCCTCGAGCGCGGCGACGCCGGGCAGCGTCTTGCCTTCCATCCATTCTAGGAACGCACCGCCCGCGGTCGAGATATAGGTGAAATCATCTGCTGCGCCCGCCTGGTTGAGCGCTGCCACCGTATCGCCCCCGCCCGCGACCGAAACCAGTGCACCCGCGCGGCTGTGTGCGGCGGCGCTTTGCGCGGCGGCCCTGGTGGCGGCGTCGAAGGGGGGAATCTCGAACGCGCCCAGCGGGCCGTTCCAGATCAGCGTTCTCGCGTTGTCCAGCGCCGTGGCGATCCGCGCGACGGTGAGCGGCCCGGCATCGAGGATCATCGCGTCCGATGGGCATTCGGTGGCGGGCACGGTCTCGTGCAGGGCATGTGCAGCGAACTCACGTGCGACCACCACGTCTTCGGGCAGGATGATCTCGCAGCCCTGGGTCGTGGCCTTGGCCATGATCTCGCGCGCGGTATCGGCCATGTCATGCTCGCAGAGCGATTTTCCCACCCCGATGCCCTGTGCGGCAAGGAAGGTGTTGGCCATGCCGCCGCCGATCACGAGGGTCTCGACCCGTCCCACCAGGTTGCCCAGCAGGTCGAGCTTGGTCGAGACCTTGGCGCCGCCCACCACCGCCATGACCGGGCGCGCGGGTCTGCCCAGCGCCGCTTCGAGCGCCTCGAGCTCGGCCTGCATCAGCCGTCCGGCACAGGCGGGCAGGTGATGTGCCACGCCTTCGGTCGAGGCATGTGCCCGGTGCGCCGCGGAAAAGGCATCGTTGCAATAGACATCGCCCAGCCCGGCCAGACGGGCGGCGAAATCGGGGTCATTGGACTCTTCGCCGGGGTGAAAACGGATGTTCTCGAGAAGCAGCACATCGGCGGCGCGCGCCTCGTCGGTCAGCGTCTCGGCGGCGTCCAGCGTCTCGACGAACCCGACGGAGCAGCCGAGCGCCCGCTCCAGCGCAGGCAGGATGATGCGCAGGCTCAGGTCGAGCACCACCTTGCCCTTGGGCCGTCCGAAATGGGCCAGCAGCATCGGCTTGCCGCCCTTGGCCAGAATGTCGCGCACGGTGGGGGCGATGCGTTCGATCCGCGTGGCGTCGCTCACCCGGCCGTCCTGCACCGGCACGTTGATGTCCACGCGGACCAGCACGCGCTTGCCCGCAAGATCCATGTCGTCGAGTGTCTTCCAGCCCATCCTGTCCCCTCGGCCCGGTTCCGGTTTTCGATGGCGTCTCTTTGGCGAAGCCTTGCCCGGGCGTCAATGCCGTCACTTGTCGTCGCGGGCAATGCGGCATAGGTAACCTGCGATGAGACAGGAAGGAGCGCCCACATGGCCGAGATCAAGGACCCCGAGAACACCATCCTGATGGAGCTGAAAGACGGCACCGTCACGATTCAACTGATGCCGGATGTGGCACCGAAACATTGCGAACGGATGAAGGAGCTTGCCCGCGCCGGGGCCTATGACAACGTGGCCTTTCACCGCGTGATCGACGGCTTCATGGCCCAGACCGGCGATGTGCAGCACGCCAACATGGAAAAGGATTACAACCCCGGGCGTGCGGGCACCGGCGGATCGGACCTGCCCGACCTTCCGGCCGAGTTCAGCCGCATCCCCCATGCCCGTGGCAGCCTTGGCGCGGCGCGGTCGCAGAACCCCAATTCGGCCAATTCGCAATTCTTCATCAGCTTCAAGGACAATGATTTCCTCAACGGGCAATACACCGTCTATGGGCAGGTGATCGAGGGCATGGAACATGTCGATGCGATCACCCGGGGCGAGCCGCCCGCCAACCCCGACCGGATGATCAGCGTGAAGGTGGCGGCCGATGTTGCATAAGGTTCTTTTGATGGCCGCACTGACGGCCAGCCCCGCCGCCGCCACCGGCCTCAAGATCGAGGTCGATGGTGAAGCCGATGGCGTGATCGAGATCGACCTGCTGGAAGACGTGGCGCCCGGCCATGTCGAACAGATCACCGCGCTGGCCGAGGATGGCGCCTATGACGGGGTGGTGTTTCATCGCGTGATCGAGGGGTTCATGGCCCAGACCGGCGACGTGCAGTTCGGCAAGATGGGCGGTGACATGCGCCGCGCGGGCACCGGCAAATCTGACCGGCCGAACCTCAGCGCCGAGTTCTCGGACGAGAGTTTCGAGCGTGGTGTGGTCGGCATGGCCCGGAGCAGCGATCCAGACAGCGCCAATTCGCAATTCTTCATCATGTTCGCACCGGCGACGCATCTTGACGGTCAATATACCGTCGTGGGGCGGGTGACCTCCGGCATGGATGTGGTCGATGCGATCAAGCGCGGCGAGGGTCAAAACGGCGCCGTCGTCGGCCAGCCCGACGTGATGAAACGCGTCACCGTCACCGACTGAGTTCAAACCCTCTCACATCCGCGTGTCGGGGGCTGTGCAAACCCGCCTGCGATGGGTCATCCTTGTCTTGAACCAGGGGAGGATGACCCATGATCTTGCGCGCGACACTGTTCTGGCTGGCCCTTGCAGGCCCGGCCCTGGCCAACCCGGATGCCTGGCGCTCCGAGTGGCCCGAGACCGACTTTTCCCGCTCGAACGTGTCAGCCTGGTCCGAGATCATGTCGGGCGGGCCGGGCAAGGATGGCATTCCGGCACTGAGCGGGCCGGAGTTCATTCCCGCGTCACAAGAGAGCCGGATCGAGGGGCGCGAGCCGGTGATCACGGTCGAGATCGGCGATGAGACGCCGCGCGCTTATCCGATCCGCTATCTCACCTGGCATGAAATCGTGAACGACACGGTCGGCGGCGTGCCGGTGGCGGTGACGTTCTGCCCCTTGTGCAACTCGGCGCTGACCTTTGATCGGCGGGTGCAGGGCGAGGTTCTGAGCTTCGGCGTGACCGGCAAGCTGCGCAATTCCGACATGGTGATGTATGACCGCGAAACCCAGAGCTGGTGGCAACAGGCGCTGGGCGAGGGCATCGTGGGCGAGATGACCGGTGTCGAACTGAAACAGGTGGCCAGCTGGATGGAAAGCTGGGACCAGTTCCGCGACCGAAACCCCGAGGGGCTGGTCATGGACGAACCAGGGGTCTCGCGCCCCTACGGAAGCAACCCCTATCGCGGCTATGACAGCGCCGCGCGGCCGTTTCTCTACAATGGCGAGGACCCGCCCCACGGGATCGACCCGCTGTCGCGCGTGGTGCGGGTGGGCGAGCGCGCCTGGCCGATGGAGCGCCTGCGCAAGGCCGGCCGGATTTCCGAGGCAGGCGTGGTGATCACCTGGGAGGAGGGGCAAGCCTCGGCGCTCGATACGAGCGAGATCGGCAATGGCCGCGACGTGGGCTCGATCCGGGTGCGCGACGATGCAGGACGCGATGTGGCCCATGACCTGATGTTCGCCTTCGCCTATCACGCCTTCTGGCCCGAAGGGCGCTGGATGTGGGGCGAGTAGGTGCGCGCCGGTGCGACTGTGCCAACACGGACCGCTGCATGGCAGGGGGCGCTCAACGGGGATTGAACCCGGGCGCGGGCGTGGCCTATAGAGACGCGGTCAGATGAAACACGTCGGGAGAGCGACATGGCCGGCCACTCCAAATGGGCAAATATCCAGCACCGCAAGGGGCGCCAGGACGCGGCGCGCTCGAAACTGTTTTCGAAACTTTCCAAGGAAATCACCGTCGCCGCCAAGATGGGCGACCCCGACCCCGAAAAGAACCCGCGCCTGCGCCTCGCCGTCAAGGTCGCCAAGTCGCAATCCATGCCCAATGACAATATCGACCGCGCGATCAAGAAGGCCACAGGAGGCGAGGGCGAGGATTACGAGGAAATCCGCTATGAGGGCTATGGCCCGGGTGGCGTCGCGGTGATCGTCGAGGCGATGACCGACAACCGCAACCGCACCGCCTCGAACGTGCGCTCGACCTTTACCAAGCATGGCGGCAACCTCGGCGAGACCGGCAGCGTCGGCTTCATGTTCGAGCGCAAGGGCGCGGTGACCTATCCCGCCAGCGTGGGCGATGCCGATACGGTGATGATGGCCGCGATCGAGGCCGGTGCCGAGGACGTGGAAAGCAGCGAGGACGGCCATGTCATCTGGTGCGCCGATACCGACCTCAACGACGTGGCCAACGCGCTCGAGGCGGAACTCGGCGAAAGCGACGAGACCAAGCTGGTCTGGCGCCCGACCACCACGACCGAGCTTGACCTCGAAGGCATGCAGAAGCTGATGAAGCTGATCGACGCGCTCGAGGACGACGACGACGTGCAGCGCGTGACCACCAATTTCGATGCCCCCGACGAGGTGATGGAACAGCTCACAGGCTGAGCCTGCGCGATCACGGGTTTCACGGAAAACGATTCAGCCAGAGGCACACATTAATCATTTGAAAGCCTCGATCTGCAAGAATGCTGACGTGAAAGCAGAGGTGCAGGTGCGGACATGGATCGCGAAACCGACTGGATTCGACCGGTTGTGATCCTGTTCCTTCTTGCCGCTCCGGCCGTCGGGCTTCGCGTCGCCAGCCATTTCGCGGATGATCCCGATCTTCGTCCACTCGCGATCACCACCGGGCGTCCCGTTGCATACAGCCAGGGACGTGCGGAGGCCGGCCCGGCCATGATCGAGGTATCTGTGGAGTGGGGAGAGGATTGGGCCGGGGCCATGAAACGCGCCGCGCTGCGCGACATGATCGCAAGGTCGCTGGCAAGCCGGACCGACCTTTACCTGATCCGGTTTCAGGACGTGCCGGGCGCGCGTGTGAACCTGTATTTCCGGGTCGGGCCGAACGTCTTTGGCCCCTATCCTCCGGACGGAATGCGCGACGGGGTTCACTCGGCACTGGTTGCACTGAGCGCAACGATCGGGCCATCGAGGTGAGCCAGGGGGAGGGTCCTGTGGCAATCGCCTCGGACCGCGGCCCGGTGTGGCGTGTTCGGTCAGCCGCGCCTGATTTCGAACCTGTAGACATCGTCATGCGTTGACTGCGTGAGAAGCGCGTTGCCGGTCTGGCGGCAAAAGGCGGCGAAATCGATGACCGACGCGGGATCGGTGGCCTCGACCAGCAGAACCTGACCCCGGTTCATTTCCTCAAGGGTCTTTCTCGTCTTGAGAATGGGCAGCGGGCAGATGAGCCCTCTTGCGTCAAGGGTTCGGTCGGCCATGTCTTGGTTTCTCCTGCCGGGGATCGCGTGGCATCTGCGCGGTTTGCGAGATTCGTGTTCTGTTTCAGTGGCTTCCCCGACTGCCCGTGATCAGGGAGCGGCCGAGTCGGTGCCGTGCGGTCGGAAAATCATACCATGATTGCGGCGGTGTTACAGGCCATGCCCCTATGCGCCGGCTTGGAGGGACCGAGTGCCACAGGGGATCTCGCGCGCTGACCCGCGTTTGCCGGGGGGCTACATGCCGTAGTAGAGGCGCTGCACGTGGGCGGCCTCGGCGAAGAAAAGCCAGCGCGCGGCGAGGAGCCCCACGATGTGAAGCGCGATGACCGGCAGCGCGAGCGCGTGGGTGGCGGGGAAGGCGACGATCAGGGCCACGGGCAGGACCACGGCACAGATGAGCGCGATGATGCGCAGCTTGAGCGCGTGCTTGCGCCCGACGGTGAAGGCCATTTCCTTCAGCAGGTAGTTTTCGCCGGTATGGGGTGGTTCGAGCAGGCGGGTCTTGCCGATGCGCCCGAGCCCGGTGGCGGTCTCGATGGTGCTTTGGCCGGTCGCGCCTTTCGCGTCGCCCTGTTTCCAGGCGATGACCTGAACCGCACCAAGGATGGTAAGCAGGACCGCCGCGGCGGTGAATTGCCCGGCCAGCAACCCGCCGCCACCAAGGGACCAGAGCTGGAACAGGATCGGGGTGAGCGGGGTGTTCCAGCGCGGCACGCTCTTGAGCTGGGTATAGATCATCGAGGTGGTGAACACGGTGCCGAGCGCCAGGATCGTGCCCAATGCGCCGATCGCAGGCAGGCGGGTGGAAAAGAAGATCGTGCCGATCGCGTGGACCGCGATGACCAGAAGCGAGATCACCGCCATCACCGCCTCGCGCGACAGCCATGAACTGCGCCACTGGGAAAAGGACTTGATGGCGTTCTTGGGATTGGCGAGGTGAAAGGCCGAGATCATCAGCCCGCCCGCCGCCAGCGCATAACCGATGAAATAGAACACGAAGGCGACCCAGCCGGTGACGGCCGGAAGACCGAGGCCCAGCCATGCCAGAAGCCCGAAGCCGAGGCCCGAAAGCGAGGTGAAGAGGATAACGGACGGTGCTGGATGCATCAGATCGCCTCGAGTGCCTTGTCGAGCCAGGCGAGAAACCCCTTGGCGTCCTTGTTCGTTTCCGGGAGCCGCGCCTCGGACGGGGCGTCCTTGAGGCGCGGGGGCAGGTACTTGTTGACCGGCTTGGTGCCCATTTCCGGCATGAGATCGATGCCGCCGCGCTCGCCGACCAGTTTCGAGACGTTCGAGTCGGGATCGGCGAAATCGCCGAAATGGCGCGCGCCGGCGGGGCAACTGCGCACGCAGGCAGGCTCGCGGTCTTGCTCGGGGATGTTCTCGTTATAGATGCGATCCACGCAAAGCGTGCATTTCTTCATCACGCCGGAAAGCTGGTCAAGCTCGCGCGCGCCATAGGGGCAGGCCCAGGCGCAGAGCCCGCAGCCCATGCAATCGTCCTCGTTCACCAGGACGATACCGTCCTCGCTGCGCTTGTAGCTGGCGCCGGTGGGGCAGACGGTGACGCAGGGCGCATCGTCGCAATGCAGACAGGATTTGGGGAAATGGATGGTCTGCGAGCATCCCGATTCCGGCTGGGCCTCGAAGCTGTGGACACGGTTGAGAAAGGTGCCATGGGGCTCGGCGCCATAGGCGTCCTCGTCCGAGAGCGGCGTGCCGTAGTTCGAGGTGTTCCATTCCTTGCAACTGACCACGCAGGCATGGCAGCCGACGCAGGTGTCGAGGTCGATGGCAAGGCCGAGTTTCTTTTCGGTGGAGGTGGGCAGGGTGGTCATGCGGCGCCTCTTTCGAGTTGGGTGGTGAGGTCAGCGCCCGACCGCGGGTGGGCGCGAAGTGCCCGCCCATGGGGGCAGTCGGGTGCTGCCCGGCCTGCGGCCGGGCGGAACATGTCATCAGCGCGCATCAAAACTCTTCTCCATAGGCGATGTCCTTGGGTCCGACGCCCACGGGCGAGGCTTGCGCCGGGTGCGCGGGTTCGGCGAGGTGATCACCGGGCGGTGCCTTTTCGATGCGCACGCGCAGATCGAACCATGCGGCCTGGCCGGTCACGGGGTCGGAATTGGCCCAGCGGCGGCCATCGCCCTTTTCAGGCAGCAATTCGTTGATGAGGTGATTGAGAAGGAAGCTCTGGGTCGCCTCCTGCGCGTCCTCGGCAAGCGCCCATGCACCACGCTTCTTGCCGATGGCGTTCCAGGTCCAGACGGTGTTTTCGTTGAGCGCGTCCATACGCGCCACGCGGCACTTGATGCGGCCATGAGGCGAGGTGACGAACGCCCAGTCGTCGCCTTCGGCAAAACCGTTTTCCTCCCATACCGCGCGCGGGACAAAGAGCCGGTTCACGCCGGTGATCTGGCGCAGCCATGCGTTTTGCCCACCCCAGGAGTGATACATGTGCATCGGGCGCTGGCTCAGGGCGTGCAGGGGATAGGCGTCCTTGTCGGTGACAGCCTCCTCGAAGGGTTCATACCATTCGGGCAAAGGTGTCATCGCCGATTTCACCTGTTCGCGCAGGTGATCGGGGGGCTGGATATCGCCATGCCCTTCGGCGGCGCGTTGCAGTTTGCGCAGAGGTTCGAGGTAGAGGTTGAAGACATAGGGCGCGGCCGCGTCGAAGAGGCCGATCTCGACCGCCCAGTCCTGGTAATGCTGGTTCCACGGCTTGTAGAATTGTGCGTTCTGGGGGATGTGGCTGAGCCAGAAGCCACCGTTTTCGATGTATTTCTCGATCTGGTCGGGGTTCGGCTCTCCCCGTCCGCCCTTGTCGCCATCCTTGCCACGCCACCCGGCGAGCGGGCCGACGCCGGGGCGGCGTTCGTGGCTGACCATGTAATGGGCGTAATCGCGGTATTTCTGGCTTCCGTCCTCGTTCACGAAACCGGGCAGGCCGAGGCGCGCACCAAGATCGCAGAGCGCGGACTGGAAGCCCTTGACGTCGCGATCGGGTTCGACCACGGGCCAGCGGATCGAATCCGCCGCCGCCTCGGCCTCGCAGATCGGCCGGTCGAGCAGGCTGATGCAGTCATGCCGTTCGAGATAGGTGGTGTCGGGCAGGACGAGATCGGCATAGGCCACGGTTTCCGACGAATAGGCATCGGAATAGATGAAATGCGGGATCACGTAATCGCCGTTCTCGTCAGTGTCGGTGAGCATGTCGATCACCTGTGACGTGTTCATCGTCGAGTTCCAGGCCATGTTGGCCATGTACATGAAGAGCGTGTCGATCTTGTAGGGATCGCCCGCATGGGCGTTGGAGATGACCATGTGCATGAGGCCGTGGGCCGAGAACGGGTTCTCCCAGGTGAAGGCCTTGTCGATGCGCTTGGGTGTGCCGTCCTCGTTCAGCAGGAGGTGTTCGGGGCCGAGCGGATAGCCCAGGTGCGGGCCGTCGAGCGGCTTGCCGGGCCGGTGCCCGGCATGGGGTTTGGGGTGGGATTCAGGTGGCTTGGGATAGGGTGGCTTGAAACGGAAACCGCCCGGAACCTCGACCGAACCCAGGAGGATTTGCAGGATATGGAGCGCGCGGCAGGTCTGGAACCCGTTGGAATGGGCCGAAATCCCGCGCATCGCGTGGAACGCGACCGGACGGCCGGTCATGGTCTTGTGTGTCTCGCCTTTCCAGTCGGTCCATTCGACATCGAGGGTGATCTCTTCCTCGAAGGCAACGCGGGCCAGTTCGGCAGCGGTGGCGCGGATCCTCTCGGGGGTGAGGCCGCATTGGGCGGCAACCTTTTCCGCATCGTATTGCGGATCGAGATATTTCTCGGCCAGAAGCTGGAAGGCCGGTTTGTAGGTCACGCCGCCCTTGCGCAGGTGCCCGGCGAGATCGGGTCTCACGCCTTTCGCATCGTATTTGGCGGCTTTGCCGGTGGCGCGGTCGATCACCTGCGCGGTGCCGTCCCCGTCGCGCAGGAAAAGGCCGTAATCGGGGTCACAGGGATCGTCGTTCACCAGGAACCCGGCATTGGTGTAACGGGTGAGGTAATCAAGATCGACCTTGCCGGCCTTGAGAAGTTCGTGGATCATCGAAAGGATGAAAAGCCCGTCGGTGCCCGGCGTGATGCCGATCCAGTCATCGGCGATGGCGTTGTAGCCCGAGCGGATCGGGTTGACGCCAATGACGCGCCCGCCGTTCTTCTTGAGCTTGCCGAGGCCGATCTTGATCGGATTGCTGTCATGATCCTCGGCCACGCCGAAGATCATGAAAAGGCGCGTGCGGTCCCAGTCGGGTTGGCCGAATTCCCAGAACGCGCCGCCCATCGTATAGATGCCTGCCGCCGCCATGTTGACCGAACAGAAACCGCCATGGGCGGCATAGTTGGGCGTGCCGAAGGCTTCGGCCCAGAAGGAGGTGAAGCTCTGCGATTGGTCGCGACCGGTGAAGAAGGCGAGTTTCGAGGGGTCGGTGGCGCGGATCGGTTCGAGCCAGGATGCCGCGATCTCATAGGCTTCGTCCCAGGTGATTTCCTCGAACTGGCCCGAGCCGCGCGGCCCGGTCCGCTTGAGCGGCGCGCGCAGGCGCGCGGGGGAGTAGTGCTGCATGATGCCCGCGCTGCCCTTGGCGCAGAGCACCCCCTGATTGACCGGGTGGTCACGGTTGCCCTCGATATACTTGACGCGCCCGTCCTGAAGATGGACGTCGATGCCGCAGCGGCAGGCGCACATGTAGCATGTCGTCTTGCGCACCTCGTCCGAGACCTTGGGGGAGGGGCGCGCCTCTGGCCGTCTGTTCGTCATGAGAGTGCTCGGTTCCTCCGGTTTGCATCGGGCAGTCTGGATGCGATCACCTGCTAGGTGGCGAATTTCGCAATTGCTATCAAGCTATTCGATGACAGGGCGTCACGACACATTGAAATGTGATGTATATTGGAACAGTTCATGTGGAGACAATGCGTATGTTGACACTCTTCATGTCTTACACTGACCGCGCCCCCCATGTCGAGTGGCCTGGGACGAGACAATTGCGGCACAACCATGGCGGTGATTCGGCCAAATCTGGCGAAAATGCGAATCAAATCGGGCGGGATTTCGCATTCCGGCCGGCGCGGATGCAGCCAGGCCCGCGCGATCGGCCGGCCTGCGACATCGTGGCACTCGCCCTTGGCGTGTCGGTCGTGCGGCGGTTCGGCAGCGCGCGATCGTCGCGGATCATGGACGGTTGCAAGCCGTCAAGCGGGGCTTGGCCAGTCGGGTCGGTCTGGGAATGCATCCTGATTTAATTCAACAATTGCAGCGGCTTCCGTATATTCCATCGTATCGTTCGTTTCCTTGACCAGTATTGTTGCGGGCTATCAACCGGTTTGTTTCGAAAGCAAGGACAAAGACATTGCGGGAATACCATGAACCGTTTGCACCCGGACAACAGTTCGGGCTGCTTTCAACATATCCGCGAGGCCGAAAGACAGGGACGGGATAGAATATCGGCGCATGGCCGCGCGTCGTTTTCGCGCCATGCGGGCAAGGTGCCGACGGAAAGGTGATCCGCCCCGGCGATCGCGGTGATCGCGCATAGGTTGAATGACGTCGAGCGCGATTGACTAATGCGGGGCGGATGGGCAGACTTTTACACATCATTGATGGATCGGGCAGTGACACTTTTCGTGCGCTTGGGGCTGAACGCGCGGAAGGGTCCGGACAGAAACGATACGCATGCGGTACTGCCACCGCAGGCGTGAGTACAGACATGTTGAAAGGCCCTGTTTTCTCTTGGGTCATTTGAAAAAGATCGCTGCCGGCTGCGGCAGCGAAGGCTGACGGGCGATGTCGTCCGGACAGATCATGCTTTTGTGCGGGTTCTGGCCCGTGCACCACTTGGGGATTGTTGTCGTGAGTCGGAATACGGGTGAAACATTTGATGCCGCGGAACTCAGGCGGCTGATCGAAGGTGAAAGGCCGCTCCGCACAGGAAAAGCCTTCTATCGCAACCGGGTCAAGCGCGCGCTGGACCTTGTGATCGTGCTGATCGCGCTTGTGCCGGCCCTGGCGATCCTCTTGCCGCTGATGGCGATCATCGCGCTGGACGGACATTCGCCCATCTACCTGCAAAAGCGCCTGGGCAAGGGCGGACGGGTGTTCCGCATGTTCAAGCTGCGCTCGATGGTGGCAGGCGCCGACCAGGTGCTTGACGCCTATCTCGCGCGCAATCCCGAGGCCCGTGCGGAATGGGATCGCACTCAGAAGCTCAGGCATGACCCGCGGATCACCGGTTTCGGCCAGTTCATCCGCAAGACATCGCTGGACGAGTTGCCGCAACTTTTCAATGTCTTGCTGGGTCACATGTCGATCGTCGGGCCACGCCCGATGATGGTCGAGCAGCGCGACATCTATCCCGGGGCAGCCTATTACGAGATGCGCCCCGGCATCACCGGTTTCTGGCAGGTGAGCGAACGCAACGAGACCTCGTTCCCGGAACGTGCGATCTATGACACCAATTATTTCCGCCAGATGTCGCTGACGACCGATCTGCGGGTGATCGCCGAGACGGCACGGGTGGTTCTGCGCGGCACCGGATACTGATGACCATGATCAAGTGAACTGCGCGCCCGGCATGAACAATCAAGCGGGCAGCGCTTCTATTGCGGCGGTTGGCTTGACAATGTCCGGCCAGACCCGGCCATAAGGCCGCGACAGGCCTTGAATTGACTGCTAGGCTTGACCGACAAGTCAACGCATAGCCCGGATACAGCCCCGAACATGCCCAATACCCTCGCCTATCTGGTGCTGGCCCTGTGGCCGCTGGTGACGATTTTCATCTTTCTTCGCCTCGAGATCGGGCGCGCGGTGATCTGGTCGCTCCTGCTGGCCTATCTGTTCCTGCCTCCGCCGCCCGCGATGTTCGACTTTCCGATGATGCCGCCCCTGTCCAAGGAAACCCTGCCGTCGATCAGTGCCTTTCTGATGGCATGGGCAATGCGCGGGCGCGATCTGAAACTGTTGCCGAAGTCGGTTGCGGCCAGGGCGTTGATGGTGGTCTTCGTGGTCAGCCCGATGGCCACGGTCCTGACCAATGACGAGCCGGTGATATGGGGGCCCGTGGTGCTCCCGTCGCTCCGGCTGCTCGAGGGGATCGCGTTGATGGTCAACCAGGCGATGCTGTTGATGCCCTTCGTTCTGGCGCAGAATTTCCTGACCCGCGAGAGCGATCAGCGCGATATCCTGGTCGCGCTGTTGCTGGCGGGTCTGGTCTATTCGGTGCCGATGCTGGTCGAGGTGCGGTTGAGCCCGCAACTCAACACCTGGGTCTACGGGTATTTCCAGCATATCTTCGAGCAGATGATCCGGGATGGCGGCTACCGGCCCATCGTGTTCCTCTATCACGGGTTGTGGGTGGCGATGTTCGCGTTGATGGCGCTGGCCGCGGCGGCGGCCCTGTTTCGCGAGGCCGATGGCCGGCCAAAGGGGTATCTGATGATTGCCACCGGGTATCTCTGGGCCGTTCTGGTGCTGTGCAAGTCAATGGCCTCGATCGCCTATTCGCTGGTCCTGGTGCCGCTGATCCTGTTCGGCGGACGTCTCATGCAGTTTCGTGTGGCCGCCCTTCTGGCGCTTCTGGCGGTCGGGTATCCGGTGCTCAAGGGCAATGGCCTGATCCCGTCCGATTTCCTGCTCGAACAGGCGACAGCGGTTGACCCGGAGCGGGCGAGGTCATTGGAATTCCGGTTCGACAACGAGGACGTCCTGATGGAGCGGGCCCTTGAAAAGCCGGCCTTCGGCTGGGGCAGCTGGGGGCGCAACCATGTGCACGATCCGGTTTCGGGGCGGGTCCTGACGGTGGCGGACGGGCGTTGGGTGATCACCATCGGGGTCTTCGGCTGGGTCGGCTACTTTGCCGAGTTCGCGCTTCTGGCCTGGCCGATCTTCATCCTGGCGGCGCGCGGTTTCAAGGGGCTCGACGTTGCGCGGGTCTCGCCATGGCTCGGGCCGCTGGCGCTGATCCTCGGGTTCAACCTTTTCGATCTCTTGCCCAATGCGACGATCACCACGCTGACGTGGCTCTTGTCGGGGTCGATGCTGGGGCATCTCGAAACCGTGCGTCTGATCCGAAAGCAGCGAGAGCGCGAAACGCTCGAAAGCATCATGTGAGGCGGCAATGGCGGAACGACGGCGCATATTGGTGATCGCGGAGGCCGCGAACCCGGAATGGGTGAGCGTGCCGCTGGTGGGCTGGTCGCTGGCCACGGCGCTGCGCGATGTGGCGGATGTGCATATCGTCACGCAGCTGCGCAACCGCGAGGCATTCCTGCGCGCCGGCGAAGTCGAGGGCGAGACCTTCACCGCCATCGACAGCGAGGCGCTCGCGCGGCCGATGTGGAAACTGGGCGAGGCGCTGCGCATGGGGCAGGGCAAGGGCTGGACCATGGTGCAGGCGATTTCGGCGCTCTCATACCCCTGGTTCGAGCGGCTGGTCTGGCGCCGGTTCGGGGCGGCGATCGCGGCAGGGGAATATGACGTGGTGCATCGGGTGACGCCGCTCTCGCCGACGATCTCGTCACCGTTGGCGGGCAAATGCGCGGGCGCGGGCGTGCCCTTCATTCTGGGGCCGCTCAATGGCGGGGTGCCATGGCCCAAGGGGTTCGAGGCCGAGCGACGGCGCGAACGCGAGTGGCTGTCCTACTTGCGCGGCGCCTACAAGGCGTTGCCCGGGCGCGGGGCGACCCTGCGCCATGCGGCCGCGATCGTGGTAGGGTCGCGCCATACGCAATCCGAGATTCCGGCGCGGCATCGGGGCAAATGCGTCTATATCCCCGAGAACGGCATCGACCCGGCGCGGTTTTCATTTGAGGCGGCGCCGCAAGGGGATGTGCTGCGCGCCTGTTTCGTGGGGCGGATGGTGCCCTACAAGGGGCCCGACATGCTGCTCGAGGCGGCGCTGCCCTTGTTGCGGGCGGGGCGGATGCGGCTGGAGATGGTGGGCGACGGGCCGATGCTTGCCGGGCTGAAGGATTTCGCCGCGCGCGAGGGGATCGGCGCGGCCGTGACATTTCACGGCTGGATGGCGCATGAGCATGTGCAGGAGGTGATGTCCGCCTGTCACATGCTGGCCTTTCCGTCTGTGCGCGAATTCGGCGGCGGCGTGGTGCTCGAGGCGATGGCGCTGGGGCTGGTTCCGCTGGTGGTGGATTATGCCGGGCCGGGCGAGCTTGTGGCGCCGGGGTGGGGTGTGAAGGTGCCGATCGGTCCGCGCGGGCGGATCGTGCAGGACGTGCGCGCGGCCCTTGGCCGCTGTGCAGATGATCCGGCGGCGTTGGCGCCGCTGTCGCGCGCGGCGCGGGCGCGGGTGGCGGAGAAATTCACCTGGGCGCAAAAGGCACGCCAGATCGCCGGGGTTTACGACTGGGTCCTGGGCGCGGGGGACAAGCCGGCGCCCTTCGACTGCGCAACGCGCGACTGAACCGCGCCGCCGCCGCCACGAATGGGGCGGGATCGGATGTCAAAGCCGCATGAGATAGGTCTGTTCGCCGTCGCAGACCAGCGTGCCATCCTGGTTGTGGATGGTGATGGCGAGGGTCATCGTGCCGGTGGTGTTGCGTTTCTCGAGCGCGGTGATGGTAAAGGCGGGATAGAGCGTGTCGCCGCAATAGACCGGGGCGAGAAACCGCGACGATTGCGCGACAAAGCCGATCAGCGCCTCGCCCATCTGATGCGCCAGAGGTGCGGCGCCGATCGCGGCCTGGATGAGCGTCTGGTACCCATGCGCCATGAGATCACGATGCCCCAGCCGTTGCAGGTAGGCGCGATCGTAATGGATCGGGTGGTTGTCGCCGCTGGCGGCCTGAAAGGTGGCAAAGACGCCCTCGGTCATGGTGCGCGAGGGCGCGCGGAACACCTCGCCAACCCGGAAATCGTCGAAAGGGCGGGTCGGATGGGTCTGGTGGAGGTTCGGATCGAAGCTCATGGTCATCTCGCGGGGTTGGGACCATCAAGGGTCTTGCACGGGCCGTGGTGGCGGGGTAGAGACCGCGCGCGGGGTCGTTAGCTCAGTTGGTAGAGCGCTTCGTTTACACCGAAGATGTCGGGAGTTCGAGTCTCTCACGACCCACCAGAAAACAGACGAAAATTCTTAAATCTGCGAAATGCGGCCCGGTTCTCCGAACCCGTCGCGGCGGGGGTGTGGCCGGCGCGGTCACATCTGCACATGACCCACCGGCCGGAGTCGATGGGATCACTTCAGGATCGAGCGCCCGGCATATTGCGCGGTTTCGGCGAGGGTTTCCTCGATCCGGATCAACTGGTTGTACTTCGCCAGCCGGTCGGAGCGCGCGAGGCTGCCGGTCTTGATCTGTCCGCAATTGGTGGCGACGGCGAGATCCGCGATGGTGGCATCCTCGGTCTCGCCCGAGCGGTGCGACATCACGTTGGTGAACCCTGCGCGATGGGCCATATCGACCGCGCGCAGCGTTTCGGTCAGCGTGCCGATCTGGTTGACCTTGACCAGCATCGAATTGGCACAGCCCCGCTCGATCCCAATGGCCAGCCGGTCGGGGTTGGTCACGAAAAGGTCGTCGCCGACAAGCTGCACCTTGCCGCCCAGCGTGTCGTTGAGCGCGCGCCAGCCGTCCCAGTCATCCTCGGCGCAGCCGTCCTCGATCGAGATGATCGGATAATCGGCGCAGAGCGCGGCAAGGTAGGCGACGTTCTCATCGGGCGAGAGGGTCTTGCCCTCGCCTGTCATCGCGTATTTTCCATCCTTGAAATACTCGGTCGCGGCGCAATCGAGGGCAAGGTGAATGTCGTCGCCGGGCTTGTATCCTGCCTTCTCGATCGAGCGCAGGATGAAATCGAGCGCGTCGCGGGTCGACGAGAGGTTGGGCGCGAATCCGCCCTCGTCACCGACACCGGTGGCGAGACCGGCGGCGGAGAGTTCCTTCTTGAGGATGTGGAACACCTCGGCGCCCATGCGCACCGCGTCGCGGATGGTGGGGGCGCTCACCGGCATGATCATGAATTCCTGGATGTCGATCGGGTTGTCGGCATGTTCGCCGCCGTTGATGATGTTCATCATCGGCACTGGAAGCACCCGGGCCGAGGTGCCCCCGACATAGCGGTAAAGCGGCTGGGTGGTGAAATCGGCCGCCGCCTTGGCACAGGCGAGGCTGACGCCGAGGATCGCGTTGGCACCGAGCCGCGCCTTGTTGGGGGTGCCGTCAAGCTCGATCAATCCCATGTCGATCGACACCTGTTCGGTGGCGTCCATTCCGACCAGTTCCTCGGCGATCTCGCCGTTGACGGCGGCGCAGGCTTCGAGCACGCCTTTTCCGGCGTAACGCGTCTTGTCGCCGTCGCGGCGTTCCACCGCTTCATGCGCCCCGGTCGAGGCGCCCGAAGGCACGGCGGCGCGGCCCATGGTGCCGTCTTCGAGGATCACGTCGACCTCGATCGTGGGGTTGCCACGGCTATCGAGGATTTCACGGGCGTGGATGTCGATGATGGTGCTCATGTGGCCAATGTCCCTTGCTGAAATTGCGCGGAAACCGCGCCTTTGCGGCGGCTTTTACCGGGCAGGGGACACAAGGGAAAGGGGCGCGCGCGGTGTTTGCGCAAACGCGCGTGCCTTGGGGTGTGGTCGCGCGCCTGATCGGGTTTGCCCCGCCCCATCATGGGCGGGCGCTGCCCCATGTTGAGAACCAGGTGGACCCGGTCAGGGTCAGGCGAGCATCGCCAGCGGATTCTCGATCTGCTCTGTGATCACCTGCAAAAGCTCTGACCCGAGCGCGCCGTCGATGACCCGGTGATCGACCGAGAGCGTGACGCTCATCACCGTGGCCGTGGTCAGTTCGCCATCCTTGCCGACCACCGGCCTTTTAACCCCGGCGCCCACGGCAAGGATCGCGCCGTGCGGCGGGTTGATCACCGCGTCGAAATTGTCGATCCCGAACATGCCCAGGTTGGAAATGGCGAAACTGCCGCCCTGGTATTCATGTGGCGCCAGCTTGCGGTCGCGGGCGCGGGTGGCGAGATCCTTCATCTCGGCCGAAAGGGCGGAGAGCGATTTCTTCTCGGCGTCCTGGATGACAGGGGTAAAGAGCCCGCCCTCGATCGCCACGGCGACGGCCACGTCGGAGGGTTCGAGTTTCAGGATACGGTCGCCCGCCCAGACGGCATTGGCGTCGGGCACGGCCTGAAGCGCGTTGGCGCAGGCCTTGATGATGAAATCGTTGACGCTGAGCTTCACGCCCCGGCTTTCCAGCCCCGCATTCATCTCGGAGCGCAGTTTGAGCAGTGCATCAAGGCGGATGTCGCGGCGCAGGTAGAAATGCGGGATGGTCTGCTTTGCCTCGGTGAGGCGCGCGGCGATGGTCTTGCGCATCCCGTCGAGCTTCATTTCCTCGAACGCGCGGGTCTCGTACATCTTGAGCACGGTTTCGGTGGCCGGGCCGGTGGGCATGGCCGTTGCGGCCTGTGCCGGGGCCTTGGTTTCGGCGCGCGCGTCGGGTGCCGGCTTGTCGGCTGGTCTGGCGGCTTCGACATCGGCCTTGACGATCCGGCCCTTGGGGCCGGAGCCCTCGATCTCGCGCAGGTCGAGCCCCTTGTCGGCGGCGATGCGCCGCGCGAGCGGCGAGGCAAAGATGCGCTTGCCGTCCTGTTGCGGGGCAGGGGGGGCGGATGTCACCTTGCCCTTGTCCGCCTTGTCCTCTTTCGAGTCTTCCGCCGGCTCGTCTGAGCCGGACGTTTCTTTGGCTTCTTCCTTGCTTTCCTTTTCCGCCCCGTCGTCTTTCTTGTCCTTGGCGGGCGCGGGTTTGTCGGAATCCGCGTCGATGTCGTCGGCGCTTTCGCCCTCTTCCAGAAGCACCGCGATGGCGGTGTTGACCTTCACGCCCTCGGTGCCTTCCTCGACGAGGATCTTGCCGATCACTCCTTCATCGACGGCCTCGAATTCCATCGTCGCCTTGTCGGTCTCGATCTCGGCCAGAAGGTCACCGGCGGACACCGTGTCACCCTCATTGACCAGCCATTTGGCAAGCGTGCCCTCTTCCATCGTGGGGCTGAGCGCGGGCATGAGAATCTCGGTGGGCATCGCGTCTCTCCTTACCGGTAGGTCACTTGGCGGACCGCTTCGATCACTTCGTCGGTCGAGGTCAGGGCCAGTCTTTCGAGGTTCGCGGCATAGGGCATGGGCACGTCCCTGCCGGTGACGTTGAGCACCGGCGCGTCGAGATAGTCGAAAGCGTGGGTCATGATGTAGGCCGAGAGGTGATTGCCGATGGAGCCCACCGGCCAGCCCTCTTCGACGGTGACGCAGCGGTTGGTTTTCATCACGCTCGCGATCACTGTGTCATAGTCGAGCGGGCGCAGGGTGCGCAGGTCGATCACCTCGGCCTCGATCCCGTTTTCGGCCAGCTTTTCAGCGGCTTCAAGCGCGTAGCTCATGCCGATGCCGAAGCTCACGATGGTCACGTCCGCGCCCTCGCGCCAGATCCGGGCCTTGCCGAACGGCACGGTGAAATCCTCCATCACCGGCACGTCGAAGCTGCGCCCGTAGAGGATCTCGTTTTCGAGGAACACCACCGGGTTCGGGTCGCGGATCGCGGTTTTCATCAGGCCCTTATAGTCCGAGGCCGAATAGGGCATGACGACCCGCAGGCCGGGCACTTGCGCATACCATGCCGCGTAATCCTGGCTGTGCTGGGCGGCGACGCGGGCGGCCGCACCGTTGGGGCCGCGAAAGACGATCGGCGCGCCCATCTGCCCGCCGGACATGTAGAGCGTCTTGGCGGCGGAGTTGATGATCTGGTCGATCGCCTGCATCGCGAAATTCCAGGTCATGAACTCGACGATGGGGCGCAACCCGCCGAAGGCGGCACCCACGCCGATGCCGGCAAAGCCATGTTCGGTGATCGGGGTGTCGATCACGCGCTTGGCGCCGAATTCATCCAGCAACCCCTGGGAAATCTTGTAGGCGCCTTGGTACTCGGCCACCTCTTCGCCCATCAGGAACACGCTGTCGTCGCGGCGCATTTCCTCGGCCATGGCGTCGCGCAGCGCCTCGCGCACGGTCTGCTGGCGGGTCTCGGTGCCCTCGGGCCAGTCGGGTTCCGCCGTCGCAGCCCGTGGGTCGGGGCCGTCGGGCGCGGCGGCGCGGGCGGCTTTCACATCCTGCTTGGCGGGGGCGCTGTCGTCCTCGTCCTCGCTTTTTTCGTCCTCGTCGTCGTCCCTGGCCGGGGCCTCGGATTTGCCCGCATCCTCGGGGACGTCCTCGCCCTCTTCGACCAGCACCGCGATGGCGGTGTTGACCTTCACGCCCTCGGTGCCCTCCTCGACGAGGATCTTGCCGATCACCCCTTCATCGACGGCTTCGAATTCCATCGTCGCCTTGTCGGTTTCGATTTCGGCCATGATGTCACCGGATTTCACGGTGTCGCCCTCTTTCACCAGCCACTTGGCGAGCGTGCCTTCCTCCATGGTGGGGCTGAGGGCGGGCATGAGAATTTCGGTTGCCATTGTCGTGTTCTCCTTGGTCCCGGTCGCTCAGGCGTTTTGCGGCGTCTCGGTGGCGTAGATGTCGGTCCAGAGCTCCTCGATGGCGGGCTCGGGGCTTTCGCGGGCGAAATCGGCGGCGTCGTTGATGATCTGCTTGATCTCCTTGTCGATCGCCTTGAGATCATCCTCGCTCGCATGTTTGCCCGAGAGCAGAAGCTCGCGCACATGTTCGATCGCGTCGGATTTCTCGCGCACCTTCTGGACCTCTTCGCGGGTGCGGTATTTCGCGGGGTCCGACATCGAATGGCCGCGATAGCGATAGGTCATCACTTCGAGGATATAGGGCCCCTTGCCCGACCGGGCGTGCTCCACTGCCTTTTGCCCCGCGTCGCGCACGGCGAGCACGTCCATGCCGTCAACCGTCTCGCCGGGGATGCCGAAAGCCTCGCCGCGGGTGTGAATGTCCTTGGACGAGGTCGAACGGGTCTGCGAGGTGCCCATCGCATACTTGTTGTTCTCGATCACGAAGACGACCGGCAGATCCCAGAGCGCGGCCATGTTGAAGGTCTCGTAAACCTGGCCCTGGTTGGCTGCGCCGTCGCCGAAATAGGTGAAACAGACATGATCGTTGTCGCGATACTTATTGACAAAGGCCAGCCCCGCGCCCAGCGGCACGTTGGCGCCGACGATGCCATGGCCGCCGTAGAATTCCTTTTCCTTGGAAAACATGTGCATCGAGCCGCCCTTGCCCTTGGAATAGCCGCCCTCGCGCCCGGTGAGCTCGGCCATCACGCCCTTGGGGTCCATGCCGCAAGCGAGCATGTGGCCATGATCGCGATAGGTGGTGATGCGCTGATCGCCCTCTTTCGCGGTGGCTTCGAGCCCGACGACCACGGCCTCCTGGCCGATATAGAGGTGACAGAAGCCGCCGATCAGGCCCATGCCGTAAAGCTGCCCGGCCTTTTCCTCGAATCGCCGGATGAGCAGCATGTCGCGGTAAAATCCCTTGAGCTCGTCGGCGGACACATTGGGTTTCCTGGTGCTTTTTCGGGCGGCCATCGGTCGCGTCCTCCTTCGCGCAGAGAATAGTTTAACGTTGAACTATCAGCATCAATTCATAACATGGGAGTCCGGTTCTGGCGAGTATGAATTTGCCGCGCGGTCCGTTTGCGCGCAGATCCTCTGCCCTGTCCGGGCGCTTCACGTGTCGTCGGCGTCCTTGAGGCGGCTTTCGACCAGAAGGCCCTCCTCGTCGAGGATCGGATAGGCGACCGAGACCAGGTGGGCGCCGACGCGCTTGAGATCGCGCAGCATGTCGAGATGCAGCGATGATGTCTGAAGGCTCTCGGGATGTCCCTTGCGCAGGCGCCGGAAGTGACGCTCGGCAGACTGGCGTTCCACCTGCCGGATGCGCACCTTGGTCTCGATCAGTTGCCGGGCCAGCCGTTCGTCGCGGCTCATGAAGATGGTCTGGGCGACCTGCATCGTGTCCAGTGTCATCAGGAACAGGGAATCGAGCTCGCGATAGCCTTCCTCGGAAAACCGCAGCCCCAGCTCGATCTTGCGATCCACCTGCACGGCAAGGCCCTTTTCGATGATGTCACCGGCATGTTCGAGATTGATGATATAGTCGAGAACGGTGATGATGCGGCGCTTGTCGCGCTTGGAGGCGCCGGGCCCCAGGCGCGACAGGTAAAGCTTGACCTGCTGTTGCAGGCGGTCGACCCGCTCCTCCAGCCGCGTGATCTCGGCCAGGGGCGCGGGGTCGTTGTCGCGAAAGGCGGTCATGATCAGCCGCATCATCCGCTCCACCGTGTCGCCCAGCGCCAGCGCCTCTCGGCTGGCTCCGGCCAGGGCCACTTCCGGACGGTCGAGCGCCGCCTCGTCGAGCCAGCGCGGCCCGTCGCCTTCATGGGTTGGCGGATCGGGAAGGACGAGCGGGAGCGCACTTGCGATCCGCCCCGCGATCGGCCAGATGACCACCGCCAGCGCGATGTTGAAGGCCAGGTGTGCCGCGACGGGCAGGCCGGCGGGCACAAGGTCCAGCCCCTCCAGCCAGGGGCCGATCTGCCCGGCCAGCGGCAGCGCGACGAGGCAGCCCAACCCGCGCACCAGAAGGTTGCCCAGCGTCACCCGTCGCGCGGCCGGCGGCGCCGCCAGCGTGGCAAGGACCGGCGGCACGGCGCCGCCGAAATTGGCGCCCAGCACCAGCACCACCGCCAGCGCCGGGGCAAGGCCGCCCGTGGACCCCAGCGACAGGACCAGCATCACCACCGCCAGCGATGACGAGAACACCACCGCCAGCGCCGCGGCCACGCCAAAGGCCACCAGCCAGGCATTGTCCAGTAGCCCCAGGAACGCCAGCAGTTCCGCCGAGTCGCGCAGCGGCGACGTGGCCTGGCCCAGCAAGGTCAGTGACAGCAGGACGAGGCCGATGCCGATCAGCGCCTGCCCGGTGCCGGAAACGGCCGCACGCGCCTGCCGCCGCAACACGTAGCCCAGCAAGAGCAGCAGCGGCGAAAGCGCCTCGATCCCGGCGCTGACGATCCAGGCGGTCAGCGCGGTGCCCAGGTTGGCGCCCAGCAGCGCCACCTGCGCCCGTCCGGGGCGGATCATGCCCCGCTCGACGAAATCCGAGCTCATCAGCGCGGTCGCGGTCGAGGATTGCAGCCCCAGTGTCGCGACCAGCCCCGAGACAAAGGCGCGCGGAGAGGTTCGCGTGCCCTGGCTGAGCGCCAGTTTCAGGCGCAGACCGAAGCCTTCGGTCACGCCGTCCCGCACCAGCCGCAACCCGAAGAGCAGCAGTGCCACCGCGCCACCGATCGCGACCAGGATTGCCAGAGACTGCACCCGTACCTCCCTTGCCGAGCCGAACTGTCATGTTCCTGTTACATTCGGTCGGGGTGAATGGTGAAGTCAACCGACCGACCGGTCGCCTTGCCTGCGCAATCCTGTGGATCAGCGGATCACGATCTCGTCGGCGCGGATGTAGCCCAGGACCGAGCGCGCCTGTTCGTCGAGCAGGTCGATGTCGAGATAGGTATCCGAAAGCCGGCGCGTGAGGTTCTCCATCCGCGCGACCTGGCTGTCGAGTGTCTCGAGGCGCTTTTCAAGATCGGACGCCTCGGCCTGGATCTCGGCCCGGCGGAACAACCCGTAATCCCCCTGCACGGCGGCAAAGGTGAAATAGAGCCCGAGCGTGAACGCCACCGTGTAATAGGCCATGCCGCCGAGCGCGGGCCGGTATCCGGTGAATCTGCGCATTGCCATGTCTTGCCTGTTCCCGTTCGCTGGCTGCTCTGCCCGTTGTCCGGACCATCCTGCCCGTGACACGAGGGAAACAGTGCCACAGGCGATTCGGATTGTGAATCCCTCTTTTGCGAGACCGCGCAATTTGCGAGGATCGGGGCGAAGGGAGAGACCGCAATGACACATTCCCCGCCGATCGGCACCCTTGCGACCCATGAGGTGATGAACCAGCCACCGGCCCGCGATGCGGGCGATCTCTGGGCGTCGGACCCGATCCTGTGCCACTACGCGGGGGCGAACGGTGCCGATCAGGCGGCGCTCTCGGCCTATGGCGCCCGGGTGGGCAGCGCGGAGATGCGCGAGGCCGGGCGCGAGGCCAACCGCGTGCCGCCGGTTCTGGAGAGTTTCGACCGCGCGGGGCGGCGGCTGGACGAGGTGAAATTCCATCCCGCCTATCACGACCTGATGACGGCGGGGTTGCAGGCGGGGTTCGCGGCGGCACCCTGGGAAGAGCAGGTCCCGGCCGGTCACACCGCCCATGCCGCGATGTGCTACATGACAAGCCAGGTCGAGCCGGGCGTGACCTGCCCGATGGTGATGACCTATGCCGCCGTTCCCGCGCTCGGGGCCGATCCGGCGCTGGCGGCGCAATGGGTGCCCAAGCTGATCGCGCGCGACTACGACACCGCCCGCGCGCCCGTGGCCGAGAAGCGCGCGGTGACGCTGGGCATGGCAATGACCGAGAAACAGGGCGGATCGGACGTGCGCGCCAACACCACGCGGGCCGTGCGCTCGGGCGATCATTACCGCCTCAGCGGGCATAAATGGTTCTGTTCGGCGCCGATGTCCGACGGGTTCCTGACGCTGGCGCAGGCCGAGGGGGGCCTGACCTGCTTTCTCGTGCCGCGCTGGCTCGATGGTGAACGCAACCCGATCCACGTGATGCGATTGAAGGACAAGCTCGGGAACCGCGCCAACGCGTCGTCGGAGATCGAGTATCACGATACGCTGGCCTTCCGGCTGGGCGACGAGGGGCAGGGGGTCAAGACCATCATCGAGATGGTGCATCACACGCGGCTTTCCACCTCGGTCGCGCCGGCGGGGCTGATGCGCGGGGCGCTGGCCGAAGCAAAATACTGGGTCGAGGGGCGCAGCGCGTTCCAGCGTCGCCTGATCGACCAGCCGATGATGCGCGCCGTTCTCGCCGACCTGGCGCTCGATCTCGAGGGCACCACGGCACTAGCGTTCCGCGTGGCGCGGGCGTTCGATGCGGGCACGATTGAGGAACGCGCCTTTTCGCGGATCGCGGTGGCGCTGGCCAAGTTCCTTGGCAACAAGCTGGCCCCGAACGTGATCTACGAGGCGATGGAGTGCCTCGGCGGCATGGGCTATGTCGAGGAGACGCCGATGCCGATGCTCTTCCGCGAAAGCCCGCTCAACTCGATCTGGGAAGGGTCGGGCAACGTGATCTGCCTTGACGTGATGCGCGCGCTGGCGCGGGACGAGGCGGCGCGCGAGGCGCTGATGGCGGAGCTCTCGGATATCCGGGGCGAGAACCCGGCCTATGACGCCGCGCTGGCCGCGCATCTCGACCGCTGGCCCGGGCTGCCCGACGAGGCGCAGGCGCGCTGGTTCACCGAAAGCCTGGCCTCGCTTCTGACCGCATGCGTTCTGATCCGGGAGGCGCCCGCAGCAGTGGCCGACGGTTACACCGCGACGCGGCTGGGCCGCCCCCGGGGGCGGGTTTACGGGGCGGTTTCGGGCCTTGATACACAGGCGATCCTGGAGCGGCTGGGATGAACCTCGCGACCTTCGGCGATTATGCCGCCCGCACCCGCGAGAGTTTTGCCCGCCAGCCCGCAATGCGCGCGATGGGGATTTCGATCGACGATATCGCCCCGGGCGAGGTCTGGCTGTCGATGCCGTTCAACCCCGATTTCACCCAGCAGCACGGATTCATGCATGCCGGGGCGATCGTCTCGGGGCTGGACACCGCCGCCGGGTTCGCGGCCTTTACCCTGATGCCCGAGGAGGCCGGGGTGCTCACCGTGGAACTCAAGACCTCGCTGATGCGGCCGGGCAAGGGGCAGCGGTTCAACTTTCACGCGCGGGTTCTGAAACCGGGGCGGACGATCCTCTTTACCGAGGCCGTGGCGACCGCGATCGACGGCGAACGAGAGCACGAGATTGCCCGGCTCACCGCCACGATGATGGCGGTGCAGGGGCGCGACGACGTGAAGGGGTGAAGGTGCCGCCCGGGACGCGCGCAGGTGAAGGGCCGTTGCACCGACCCGGCGCGCGCGCTATCCCGGCGCAAAGCTGAAGCAATCGGGAGAGCCAGATGAGCCGCGCATTCGTATTTCCGGGGCAGGGGGCACAGACAATCGGCATGGGCCGCGCGCTGGCCGATGCCTATCCTGCCGCCCGGGCCGTGTTCGACGAGGTCGATGACGCGCTGGGCGAGGCACTCAGCGCGCTGACATGGGAGGGCGATCAGGATGCCCTGACCCTGACGCAGAACGCACAGCCCGCGCTGATGGCGACCTCGCTGGCGGCGATGCGCGCGCTGGAGGCCGAGGGCGTGAAGGTCACGGACGCCGCTTTCGTGGCGGGGCATTCGCTGGGCGAGTATTCGGCGCTGGCCGCTGCGGGCGCGCTGAGCGTGGCCGACACGGCGCGGCTCTTGCGGATACGCGGGCGGGCGATGCAGGAGGCGGTGCCGGTGGGCGTGGGCGCGATGGCGGCCCTTCTGGGGCTGGATTTCGAGACCGCGAAATCGGTGGCCGAGGAGGCCGCGCAGGGCGAGGTGTGCCAGGCCGCCAATGACAACGACCCCGCCCAGGTGGTGGTGTCGGGGCACAAGGCCGCGGTGGAACGCGCGGTCGAGATCGCCAAGGCGCGCGGCGCGAAACGGGCGGTCCTGTTGCCGGTCAGCGCGCCGTTTCACTGTGCGCTGATGCAGCCCGCGGCGGATGCGATGCAGGCGGCGCTGGCCGAGGTCGAGATCGCCGCGCCATCGGTGCCGGTGGTGGCCAATGTGCGCGCAGCACCGGTCAGCGAACCGGCCGAGATCAGGGCATTGCTGGTCGAACAGGTCACCGGGTCGGTGCGCTGGCGCGAGTCGGTGGCCTTCATGGGCGGTGCCGGCGTGCGCGAGATCTGGGAGATCGGCGCGGGCAAGGCGCTCTCGGGCATGATCCGGCGGATCGACCGCGAGATCGCGACCCGGGCCGTGGGCACGCCCGACGAGGTGAAGGCGGCGGCGGAGAGCCTGAACGGCTGAGCCGGGCCACGAAAGTTGAATTTTCTTGTCGAGTTCCGTTGAAAGGAACCCGGCGCTGGAAAGAAAGGATGAGGCATGTTCGATCTGACGGGAAAATGCGCGCTGGTCACCGGCGCGTCGGGGGGGATCGGCGGCGCGATCGCCCGCGCATTGCACAGGGCGGGGGCCACGGTGGGCCTGTCGGGCACGCGCGAGGCGCCGCTCCAGGAATTGGCCGGGGACCTGGGCGAGCGGGCGCATGTGTTGCCCTGCAACCTGTCCGATTCGCAGGCGGTCGAGGCGTTGCCGAAAGAGGCACAGGCGGCCATGGGATCGGTGGATATCCTCGTTAACAACGCCGGCATTACCCGCGACCAGATTTTCATGCGCATGTCGGACGAGGAATGGCAGTCGGTCATCGACGTGAACCTGACCGCGACGATGCGCCTCTGCCGCGGCGTGATGCGCCCGATGATGAAGGCGCGCTGGGGCCGGATCGTCAACATATCGTCCATTGTGGGCGCGACGGGCAACCCCGGGCAGGTCAACTATGCCGCGTCAAAGGCGGGCATGGTGGGTATGACGAAATCCATCGCCTACGAAGTGGCAAGCCGCGGCATCACCGCCAACGCGGTCGCGCCCGGCTTCATCGCCACGGCCATGACCGAGGGGCTGAGCGACGATCAGAAGGCGGCGATCAACGCGAAGATCCCGGCCGCACGCATGGGCACGCCCGAGGAGATCGCGGCGGCGGTCCTCTACCTTGCCAGCCCCGAGGCGGGCTATGTCACCGGCGCGACCCTGCATGTGAATGGCGGGATGGCGATGCTCTGAGCCGGGGCGAACATCCGTTCAGACCCGAGAACAAGGGCGCGCGGGCGAGGGCCAGCGCGCCCTTTTTGCCACCAGCGCGCAAGCCGGCGGAAAAAAATCTGTGCGCAGCGAATCACCTGTAGTAGAATCAGTGCACCAAAACAAAAAACGAACGAGGCAGAGCATGGGACGAAAGGCAGGATTCGCCGATCAGACGGTATATGCGGCGATGGCAAGCGGGATCGCGGATGGCGTGATGCCCGGCATCAGGGACATCTCCAAGGCATCCGGCGTGTCGATCGGGTCGCTCTATCACAGGTTCGGCTCCTACGAAGGGCTTTTGGCCGAGACATGGGCCTGGTCGGAAGGGGCCTATCTGCAGGGCGTGATCTCGCATATTCATAACACGCGGGGCGTGCGCGGCGGGTTGCGCGCTGCACTTTACATGCCGCGGTTCGCCCGGCGCGAGAGTGCCGCCGCACCGGTCCTGGTCAGCGGCCAGCGCACGGTGTTGCGCCATGCGGCGCTGGCACAGGGCACGCGAATACGGGCGGCGGATATCCTTGGCCGCGCCGATGCGGCATTGACGGGATTTGCAGAAGGTTTCGGGCTGCGCCGCGACGAGGTCGAGCTTGCGCTGATCGAGTATCCGCGGACCGTGGTCGCGGTGCAATTGGGCGCTGACGGTCTCGACGGATCGGCAGACGCCCTGGTGCGCGCGGCATTCTGGGCGACGATCAGCGTCCAGCAACAGCAAAAGGCCAAGGCCGCCTGAAACGGGTTCACCCGGCCGCAGGCGAGACCGCGACGCGACCCGCGCCATGCCATGCGCGGGTGCTTCAATGAATTTGGTGGCTCAGATCGAAAAGCCATCGTTTCCAACCGACAATCGGCTGCGCCAAACTCCGGCGAAATGATCGGAGAAGGTGCAGCTGATGCAGGTAGGATTCATCGGGCTTGGAAATGTTGGCGGCAAGCTGGCGGGCAGTGTGCTTCGCAATGGTATTGATCTGACCGTTTTCGATATCGACGCCGGTTCCATGGCAAGCTTTGTCGCCCGCGGCGCAAAGGCGGCGCGCGATCCGGCCGATCTCATGCGTGGATGCGATATCGTGATCACCTGCCTGCCCTCGCCGGCCGCATCGGCCGCCGTGGTCGAGGCGATGTTGCCGGAGATCGACGAGACCAAGATCTGGCTGGAAATGTCGACCACCGACGCCACCGAGATCAAGCGGCTGGCCGCGCTCGTGGCCGAGCGTGGCGGGGTTGCGGTGGAATGCCCGGTCTCGGGCGGGTGCCACCGGGCGGACACGGCCAACATCTCGATCTTCGCGGGCTGCGACCGCGCCACGTTCGAACGCGTGCTGCCGCTCCTGACCACGCTCGGACGGCGGGTGCTGCATACCGGAGAACTCGGGACCGCTTCGGTCCTCAAGGTGATGACCAACTATCTGGCCACGGCGAACCTGCTGACCTGCTGCGAGGCGCTGGTGACGATGAAGGCCGCGGGCATGGACATGAACACCGCCTACGAGGCGATGAAGATCAGTTCGGGCACCTCCTTCGTGCATGAGACCGAAAGCCAGATCATCCTCAACGGGTCGCGCGACATCTCGTTCACCATGGACCTGGTGAAAAAGGATGTCGGCCTGTTCCAGAGCCTTGCCGAGCAAGCCGGCGTGCCGTTGGAGATCAGCCCGCTCTTGCTGAGCATTTTCGAGGACGGCATCGCGCGCTACGGCGATCGTGAACTGTCGCCGAACATCATCCGCCGCCTCGAAGATGCGACCGGATTGCGGATCAGCGCACCCGGCTTTCCCGCCGAGATGGTCGACGACGAGCCGGAGGAGCCGGGATACGAGGTGATCCCGACCGGCCTGTCAAAGCCGCTTCTGGCGACGTGACGCGGGGGGCGGCGATGACGACACCTCTCCGCTTGAAACGCACACCCACCAACAGAAGGATTGAGATGAGATGACGAACCCCGCGGTGGAGCTTCGGGACAATGGCATGTTGGTCGCCCTGCCGGGCGGCGCGGCCTATTTCAACTACTACTGGCTCAGGGATGCGAGCCTCGACTGTTTCGACCCGCAAACGCTGGAACGGGTTTTCGACTGTTCCGCCCTTCCGACGCCGCCGCGCGCGAGGTCGGCGCGGCTGGAAGGCGAGATGCTGGTGATCGACTGGCAGGCCGAGGACCAGGTGAGCCAGGTTCCGCTCTCGCTGTTGCGCGAGGTGCAGGAGACCGGGCGCCCGGCCGATCCGGCGGCCCTGCCGCGCAAGCTCTGGTATGGCGATCACCTGCCCGAGATCCTGCGTATCCCGCAACAGGCGGTTCTGACCTCCGACGCGGGCCGCGCCGCGCTCACCCGCGCGCTGATCGAGGAGGGCATCGTCTTTGTCACCGACATGGCCGAGAATGACGAGAGCCTCCCGCGCCTCGTGAACGCCATCGGGCCGATCACCCCGTCGGCCGAGGGCCTGTTCTTTGACGTCCGGGTCGAGATCGCGCCGACCAATCTCGCCTTTACCGCCGGGCCTCTGGAAATGCACACCGACCTGCCGGGCGAGGAAACCGCCCCGGGCTTGCAGTTCCTGCATTGCATGGCCAACACGGTCGAGGGCGGGCTGTCGCTCTTTCTCGACGGGGCGGCGGCGGCGATGGCGCTCAAGGCCGAGGATCCCGAGGCGTTCGCGCTTCTGGCGGGCCATGACATCCCGTTCTACTATCGGCACGACAACTGGGATTACCGCGCCCATCAACGCGTGATCGAGACCGATGTCGATGGCGAGGTAACGGGTGTCACCATCTCGCAGCATCTTCAGGATTTCATGGATCTGCCCCAGGAGCTGCTGGACCGCTATTACCCGGCCCTTGTCCGGTTCATCCGCATGATGCAGGAAGACCGTTTTGTCATCCGCTACCGGTCGCAGCCCGGCACCTGCGTGGTGTTCGACAACCATCGCATCGTGCATGGCCGCGAAGGCTATGTCGCCGAGAGCGGCCTGCGGCACCTGCGCGGCTGCTACACGGATCGCGGCGCGCTGCGCAGCACCTACCGTGTGCTTGCCCGGCGCGGCTTCACCGGGGTCGAGGCCGACAGGGTGGTGGCTTGAAGCGGAACGCAAAGGCGTGAAGATGCGCCGCGTCGGGGGTGCGCCCCGGCGCGGTGCGCTTTGCGTGACAAGGCATCCTTCGGCCGGGTCGTTGCCCTGCGGAACCATCCCGGGACAGTGATCGGGAAACAGGATCGCACGCGGGCAGCGCGCGCTGCGTTTACCCGATTCCGGCCCGTTTGCGCCGCATCGCGGCGGTGCACGCCCGGCAGCCGGGGCGCAGCCGGGGATCACCCCCCCGATTTCATGGCGCAAGACCGTGTTAACCCCACCGTGCGCTGCAAATGGGGTTTCACCCGTTCCTGCGAACACGCTATGCGTTGGCAACACGGCCCACGCCCCCGCTTGCATGAAGGACATCGCATGACCCCGCTGCCCCATGTCATCTGGCTGCGCGCCTTCGAAGCGGCGGCCCGGCACAGTTCGTTCACCGCGGCCGCGGACGAGCTGGCCCTGACCCCGGCGGCGGTGAGCCAGCAAATAAGGCTTTTGGAACAGCATCTTAACGTGCGGCTCTTCCATCGTCTGCCGCGTGGGGTCGAGCTGACCGATATCGGCCAGGCCTATGCGCAGCCGATCCGAAAATCCTTTCGCGACATGCAATCGGCGACCGACGGATTGTTCCAGGTGCCACGTCGCAAGACCCTGCGCGTGCGTGCCTCGATCTCGTACGGGGCGCTGGTGCTGGCGCCGCAGTTGATCGCCTTCCGCGCGCTCAACCCCGATATCGACATCCAGCTATCCACCGCCGTCTGGTCCGACCGCATGGACGACACAGCGATCGACGTGGACATTCGCCACGGCACCGGCGACTGGCCGGAAAGCCGGATCTGGCCGCTCGGCTCGGAATGGGGCGGCGTGGTGTGCCACCCTGATTTCGCCGCCTCCTTCGAGGGTGGTCCGACCATTGCGGCGCTTGCGGCCTCCGACGTGGTTCAGGTGACCGGCTCCGAGGGCGATTGGGATCGGCTTTCGGCGCGGTTCGATCTCGACCTGCCGGCTCCGGCGCAACGATTCAAGGCCGACTCGTCTCTGATGGCACTTCAAATGCTGGCCAGCGGCCAGGGCTGCGCGATCATCATGCGCCGTTTTGCACAACGGTACCTTGACCAGGGGTTGCTGGTGTCGCCGCTGCCCTATGAATTGCCGATGGACAAGGGATTTTACCTCGTGGCGCGGGAAGACACCAAACGCTCGGCCGAGATCGAGCGGTTCCGCGCGTGGTTGACGGCGACGGTCGAGGTCGGTCAATAGCGGTTGGTTCAGGGCGCGCGCCTGGCGGTCGAGCGGCATTCCGAGGCTTTTCAGGCTGCGAAATCGAAGCTGTCGGCGCGGGCGCGATCCCAGTATTTGGCAAAGGCGGGATGACTGACTTCGCCCGCGCGCAACGCACCAGGCTCAAGTCACAGATACTGGCTTGCGGCCGAGCGCACCTCGCGGCTGTTGACACGGATCATCAGGTGATGCGGCGTAAAGTCCTGCGGCGCGTGCAGGCCGGAAGATTCCACGGCCTCTTTCAAGGCGATCATGGTGTTACGGTGGAAATTGGCCACGCGCTGATACTTGTCCGCAACGACCAGTGCACGGTAGCGGCCCGGATCCTGTGTGGTCACACCCGTGGGGCATTTTCCGGAATGGCACACCTGCGCCTGGATGCACCCCACGGCGAACATGAAACCGCGCGCCATATTGCATCCATCAGCGCCGAGCGCGAACATCCGGCACAGGTCGAAAGCACTGACCAGTTTGCCCGACACGATGAGCTTGACCCGGTCGCGCAAGCCCATGCCCACGAGCGTATTATGCACCAGCATCAACCCCTCGCGGATGGGCGCGCCCTTGTGGTCGGCAAACTCGGCCGGTGCCGCCCCGGTGCCGCCTTCGGCCCCGTCGATGGTGATGAAATCTGGTGTGATGCCGGTCGCGTCAAAGGCCTTGGTCATGGCAAAGAATTCCCACGGGTGACCGACACAGAGCTTGAGACCGACGGGCTTTCCGCCCGACAGCTCTCGTATCCGGGCGATGAAGGCACAAAGTTCCTCGGGTGTGGTGAATTCCGAATGGCCGGGTGGGCTGATGCAATCCTCGCCCACGACGACTCCGCGTGCCTCGGCGATGGCTTCGGTCACCTTGGCGCCCGGTAGGATGCCCCCATGGCCCGGCTTGGCGCCCTGGCTCAGCTTGACCTCGATCATCTTGACCTGATCGTCCGCTGCCGATTCGGCAAACTTCTCAGGGTTGAAGGCCCCGTCGGGCGTGCGGCACCCGAAATAACCCGAACCGATCTGCCAGATCAGATCGCCTCCATGCTTGCGGTGAAAGCGCGAGATCGAGCCTTCGCCAGTGGTGTGTGCGAACCCGCCAAGTTTCGCCCCCCAATTCAGCGATTCAATCGCATGAGGCGAAAGCGCGCCATAGGACATGCCCGAGATGTTGAGCGGCGAGGCTTCATAGGGTTGTTTGCAATCCGGCCCGCCGATGGCCACGCGGAAATCATGGCTGTCGAGATGCGTGGGGGCCATGGAATGGTTGATCCACTCGTGCCCGATCTCGTTGACGTTGCGAAGTGTCCCGAACGGGCGCAGCCCCTCGATTCCCTTGGCGCGGCGATAGACAAGCGCGCGCTGTTCGCGTGAATAGGGTGTCTCTTCGTGGTCGCTCTCCAGGAAATACTGGCGGATCTCGGGGCGAAAATGCTCGAACAGGAAACGCAGTCGCGCCGAGATCGGATAGTTCTTGAGCACCGCGCGCCGGGTCTGGAACAGGTCATGAAGACCAACAGCCGAGACGATACCCGCAAGCCCCGCAACCAGACCGCCCCATAATGGCAGCCAGACCGCTACGAGCAGACCAGAAAGCGTCAAGGCCAGAAAGGCAATGAGCGGTATGTAACGCAATGGCCTCCTCCCAGGCTGGTGATCGCGAGATGACGCAATGTCATCCGTATGCGGACAGGCTGGCGCTTTTTGGCATTCGGATCAACCCTGGTGATCCGGCCCCCGGGCTGGCCTGGCCGTCGCGCAGAGGGATGTCTTGGCGCAGTTGGCGGCCACTCATGCGGAGGCTTGAAAGCGTTTGCGTTCGTGTTTTCATATGCTATAGGCGGCGCAGATTCACTTTGTGTCTCCGTTCAAACGGGGGCGGATCAGTTTCGTTTCGACCCTTCCGGGAGGCGGGGGAAAGACGGAGCTGGACAGTTCCGAAAGCGGGACACCATGGAACCGACGACCCCGAGGGGCGAGGGCAAGAACCGGGCCGAGTGGCCCTGAACTTATGAGGACTATGACATGAGCGACGTCGCTGACCGCGTGAAGAAAATCGTTGTGGAGCACCTCGGTGTGGAAGAAGACAAGGTTGTCGAGAACGCTTCGTTCATTGACGATCTGGGCGCGGACAGCCTCGACACGGTCGAGCTGGTCATGGCCTTCGAGGAAGAGTTCGGCATCGAGATTCCGGATGATGCCGCCGAGACCATCCAGACCTTTGGCGACGCGGTGAAGTTCATCTCCGACGCCGCCTGATCCGTTATTCGGACAGAATGACATCATGCGCCCCCGCCGGTTCGGTGGGGGCGTTTTCGTTGGCGTCCGTCCCGGAAACCGAACCGGCGGGCGGATTCGGACGGCAATCTGTCGATTCGAAGCGAGTCGCAGAATATGGTAAGAGTTAGGGTCTGGCGAAGCCTGCATGCTCAGGCACCAAACCCGAGGACTCCACAATGATCATTTGCCCCACGATGGAACTCAAGGGCGGCACATGCGTCACACTTCACCGCGGGCGTCTCGAAGAGCCGGCCATTTACCATGTCGATCCGGTCGAGACCGCCATCGCCTGGGCCGGAGCGGGAGCGGAGTGGATCCATGTTACCGATTTCGACGCGGTGGCGGGCAGTGGCAACAATGATGCGCTGATCGAAACGATCATCCTGCGCGCCCGAGTCCCAGTGCAATTGGCGGGGGGCTTCAGGTCGCGCGAGCGTGTCGAAAGCTGGATCGACCGTGGCGCGGGTCGGATCGTGCTGGGAACGCTGCCAACGCGTGATCCCGATACAGTCAAGTTCCTGGCGGATCGCTATCCGGACCAGATCGTTGTGGCACTCGATATCCATCAGGGAAAGCTAATGACAGATGGCTGGACCACGCCTTCCGCGATCGCGCCCGAGGATTTCCTGGCATCGTACGCGAACAGTCCGCTGGCCGGGGTGCTGATCACCGATATCGACAGTGATATCGACGAACCGGATGCGAGCCTGGGTGTACTGACCGGGCTGGCCGGACAGACGCGCCACCCGGTTATTGCAAGCGGGATCGTGCGCGAAATCGACGATATTTCGCGCCTTAAATACGTGCCCAATATCTCCGGTGTGCTGGTTGGACGGGCTCTGTTCGCACGCGATGTCGACTTGACCGAAGCGCTCGAAATCGCGCGGCCGGAACCCGGCGAGGTGGCAAGGTTCATCTGACGAACGGGCGGCGAAATCCGCCAAGCTCCGGCCGTGGCTCTTGCCGAGATTGTTCAAGCCGCGTAAACAGCGGCGAAAGAAATCCGTTTGGGGAAGGGCATTCTCATGCGTCGAGTGGTTGTCACCGGATTGGGGCTTGTTACCCCGCTGGCGTCTGGAGTCGAGGAAAGCTGGAACCGTATTCTGGATGGGCAATCCGGGGCGGGCAAGATTACCGCGTTCGACACGTCGCGTGTGACGACCGATTATGCCTGCGAGGTCCGGCATGGCGATGGCAATGATGGGACATTCAACGCCGATGCCCATTGCGACGTCAAGGAGCGGCGCAAGATCGACGATTTCATCCTTTACGGCATTGCCGCCGCCGATCAGGCGGTCAGGGATGCGAACTGGATGCCCGAAGACGAAGAGGCCCGCCTGCGTACCGGCGTGATGATCGGTTCAGGTATCGGTGGGTTGAAGAGCATCGAGGCGACAACCCTTCTGATGGCCGAAAAGGGGCCGCGGCGGGTCTCGCCCTTCTTCATTCCGGGCGCGTTGATCAACCTGATCTCTGGGCAGGTGAGCATCCGCTACGGGTTCAAGGGGCCGAACCATGCGGTGGTGACGGCCTGTTCGACCGGCGCGCATGCGATCGGTGATGCCGCGCGGCTGATCAAATACGGGGATGCCGATGTGATGATTGCAGGCGGGGCCGAGGCGGCAATTTGCGAGATCGGGATTGCCGGGTTCAACGCCTGCAAGGCGCTTTCGACCAAGCGCAGCGACGACCCCGAGGCGGCGAGCCGCCCCTATGATGCCGATCGCGACGGGTTCGTGATGGGCGAGGGGGCGGGCGTGGTCGTGCTCGAGGAATACGAACACGCCAAAGCGCGCGGCGCCACGATCTATGCTGAGGTTGCTGGCTACGGGCTTTCGGGCGATGCCTATCACATCACCGCTCCCAGCGAGGATGGCGATGGCGGATTCCGGTCGATGACTGCGGCGCTCAGGGATGCAGGGCTGGAACCGGCTGCGCTCGATTATATCAATGCGCATGGCACATCGACGATGGCCGACGTAATCGAACTGGCCGCGGTCGAGCGACTGTTGGGTGATGCGGCGGGCAAGGTCACGATGTCCTCGACCAAGTCGATGACCGGGCACCTGTTGGGTGCGGCCGGTGCGATCGAGGCCATCTTCTCGATTCTGGCGATTCGTGATCAGGTGGCGCCGCCCACCATCAACCTCGACAATCCGGCGGTTGAAACCCCGATTGACCTGGCCCCGAACGCCAAGCGCCCGCGCGAGGTGAACGTGGCGCTGTCAAACAGCTTCGGATTTGGCGGTACCAATGCCAGCGTGATATTCAGAAAGGTCTGATCCATGTGGCGACACATCGCCTCGAACGCGATTACGCTGTTGATCGTGGGTGCCTTCCTTCTGGGCGGTGTGATCTTGTGGGGTCAGAACCAGTATGTGTCCGAAGGGCCATTGGAAGAGCCGGTTTGCTTGCGAGTCGAGCCGGGTAGCAATGTCACTCGCGTCTCGCGTGCCTTAGAGGAAGAGGGTGCAGTCTCCTCCGGCACGATCTTTCGCCTCGGCATGGATTACGCCGACAAGGCATCGCAGCTCAAGGCGGGCAGCTTTCTGGTGCCCGCGGGTTCATCGATGGCCGAGATCGCGGATATCATAACCCGCAGCGGGGCGTCGACCTGTGGCACCGAGGTGGTCTATCGGATCGGGGTGACGCGGTCGACAGTACAGGTGCGCGAATTGGATCCCGTGACCAGCCGGTTCGAGGAAAAAACCAGTTTCGAGCCGTCGTCAGACGAGCCACCGTCGTCATATGTCGAGGTCCGGGAACGCGCCGATACGCGCTATCGCGTGGCATTGGCTGAAGGTGTCACTAGCTGGCATGTCGTCAATGCGCTGGCTCAGATCGATGTGCTCGAGGGTACGATCGACGAGATGCCGGCAGAGGGCAGCCTTGCGCCAGACAGTTACGATGTGCAAGTCGGCGATGCACGCCCTGATCTTATCGCGCGGATGACGGCCGCGCAGGAGGCGATCCTGACAGAGGCGTGGCAGAACCGGGCCGAAGGATTGCCGATCGAGACGCCGGAAGAAGCCTTGATCCTGGCGTCGATCATCGAGAAGGAGACCGGTGTGCCCGACGAGCGCCGCCAAGTGGCGAGCGTGTTCATCAACCGGCTCAACCGCGGCATGCGGCTTCAGACTGATCCGACCGTGATTTATGGCATAACCAACGGGCAGAACATTCTGGACCGCGGCTTGCGGCAAAGCGAATTGCGCGGTGAGACGCCATGGAACACATATGTGATCGACGGGTTGCCGCCGACGCCGATCGCCAATCCGGGCCGGGCGAGCATCGAGGCTGCCTTGAACCCTGACGATACGAGTTATGTCTTTTTCGTCGCTGATGGCACGGGTGGCCATGCCTTTGCAGAGACGCTGGAAGAGCACAACGAGAATGTCCGCAGGTGGCGTGAGATAGAAGCGCAGCGCAATTCGGACTGATTTATAGGCGCGGGCTCGTCGTTGCGTGGACGGTGCGATTCTGCCGGGGCATCATTTTCGAAGGTCCGGTTGATATGCACATGGTTAGCCTCCGAGATTCCGGGTGCGAGCGTTGACCACAAGATTATTGCCCAGATTCAATTGCTTGTCCCATGATTTGCGATTGTAATGCCGCTGTTGCATCATCGAATTATCTCTTGGGCGACAACCCGATATCGTGGGGCTTGCAGGGTTTCTTCCACGATATATAGTAAACGCAATGACGGGGGCGGATGGCAACGCCCGCAGGGGTCGGGCGGTAAGGACATGGATGGAGACTTCAGAAGTGAATTCGTAAGGCAACCTGGCGCACTCAAGCAGTTTCCGGCCTTGGTGCTGAATGCTGACTATCGTCCCTTGTCCTATTACCCGCTGAGTCTTTGGCCGTGGCAGGAAGCGGTCAAGGCGGCCTGGCTGGATCGGGTGGATATTGTTGCGGAATACGACCACGTGGTCCGGTCCCCCAGTACAGAGATAAGGGTGCCCTCGGTCGTGGTTCTGAAGGATTATGTCAGACCAAGGAAGCGCGTGGCCTTCACGCGCTTCAATCTTTTTCTGCGGGACGAATTCCGCTGTCAGTATTGCGGGGCAAAGGGTGACCTGACCTTTGATCACGTCGTGCCGCGCGCGGCTGGGGGCGTGACCAGTTGGCAGAACGTGGTCGCTGCATGCAGCAGTTGCAATCTCAAGAAAGGGTCGAAAAGCCTGCGCGAGGCGCGGATGAGTCTGCAAAAGCCACCCCGTATGCCCGGTGCCGAGGAATTGCGCAACCTGGGCCGCAAATTCCCGCCCGGCCATCTGCATGACAGTTGGCTGGATTTTCTCTACTGGGACGCGGAACTGGACGCCTGACCCCAGCCAGTTGGTGAGGGGGTCTGGTCAATCGATTTCTACCTCGTCGTCGTCATCGGCGGTCCTGAGACTGATTTCCCCGGCCATTTCGAGTGCACGGATTGCGCCGACCAGTTCGTTCATCGCCGCTTCGCCCTCTTTCGGCTTTACGCTGCCGACCTCGCCGACTTCTTCCCGCAGGGTTTCGGCCATGCGTTTGGGGATATTGCCAAGAATGAACTCGGCCGTGGTGGCGAGATCATCCTTCGCCGCCAGTGCATGAGCAAGCGCAATGACGAGACGGGGTTGTTCGATCTCCCGCACGGCCCTTGGAATGTCGGTCGGCGCGACGCGCGCGGAGATATGAGCGAAGGTGAAGATCGCCTTGCGCAGCTTTTGCGAGAATTCGGCATCATCTTCGTCCAGTCCGGTAAGCACCTGGTTCCGAGTATCGGCAGGTGAGATATTGAGAATGGCGCCCAACCGTTCTACCGGATCCTCATCAAAGGCGAGGTCAGGCCGGATCTGGAATTCGGCGGCAAGCGACAAGCCGATGCGATCGACGGTGTCGGGCCTGACACTCCCGGTAAGGGTGATCGCATGGGTAATGCGGCGCGCATGTGCCCCGGGTAAGCGATGAAGCAGCTCGGCGGCCTTGGCCACGGGAAGTTTCGACAGGAGGATGGCGGAGACTTCCGTACTCTCGCGAATGAGAATGGGCAGCAGTGCGTCGACCTCCTGTGCCCGGATAAGCGCCCATGGATCACCGATCTGGCGCACTCCGGCCTCTTTGCGCAGGCGCGCCGCGGTTTGGGGTGATATGCGCCCGTCGAGTGCGGTGAGCGCGCCGGCCAAATCACCCGGAAAGATCAGCCCCATCCGGTCGAGCTCGTCTGCAAATTCGGTGATCACTGCGGCCAGCGTGTCGCGATCGACATAGCGCATGGCGCCGATCTGCTGTGTAAGAGCCAATTGCAGGTCGTCAGGCAGAGCGTCGATCGGAATGTCCGCGCCCTCCTGTATCAGGAAACGGACAATTATCGCGGCCTTTTGTCGTCGTGTCAGCGCGGTGACGCTCGACTCCATTTCCTGTGAATGTTGCGACGCGATACCAGGACCATTTGCGGCCTTTGGTGGAGTGAGCGGCGTCAGATATTTCGTCGGCATGGCACTGTCCGGTAAAATCGCTTCACGGACAGGCTACCGGTTGACCCGTTAACAAACGCTGAACCGGAACAGGCCGAGCGACGCTCAAAGCCCAATTGCAATATCATGTACCGGAGCGCCGGATCGTGGGTTGCCGCGTCCTGTCAGCTTGTCGTCTGCGGAACGCAGCTTCCTGTTTCAGGGTTGTAGACCGAGCCTTCGGCACAGGTCATGGCCTTGTCATGATCGCGCGAACACATGGCCGACGCGAGGCCCGGCGCAAGAACTAGCGCGACGACGGCGAGTGTGAGTTTTTTTTGCATGCTGATATCCTTTCCCGCTGATGGCAAAAGGCTAACATGATGCACGCGTCCCCAAGATCACGAAACTGTGAGACTCGCAGCCGCTCTTCGCCTTTGCAGGCGTAACGCCTCTCGGATTGCAGCCCAGCCTGTTTATCAGGCAAAACGCTCGGTTCTGCCTTGGAATGATGCAGATTGTAATGACGATGGCCCGTAGGTCGGGCTCTAGGCGGGTTGATCGGAGAGAGGTCGGCGTCAATCCTTCTGGCTGCCAAACACCCGGGCAAAGATCGTGTCGACATGCTTAGTGTGATAGCCAAGGTCGAACTTCTCGTTGATATCGGCCTCGGAAAGAGCGGCGCGCACCTCGTCGTCGGCGAGCAGTTCCTCGCGGAAATCCGCGCCCCTTTCCCAGACCTTCATCGCATTGCGTTGAACCAGGCGATAGGCGTCCTCGCGGCTCACGCCGGCCTGGGTGAGCGCAAGCAACACGCGCTGGCTCATCACCAGGCCCTTGAACTTGTCCATGTTCTCCCGCATCGTCTCGGGATAGACCACGAGCTTTTCGATCACGCCGGCCAGCCGGTTGAGCGCGAAATCGAGTGTTACGGTGGCGTCGGGCCCGATGCCGCGTTCGACCGAGGAATGCGAGATGTCGCGTTCATGCCAGAGCGCCACGTTCTCCATCGCCGGGATCACAGTCATGCGCACCAGCCGCGCCAGCCCGGTGAGGTTCTCGGTCAGCACCGGGTTACGTTTGTGCGGCATGGCCGAACTGCCTTTCTGGCCCTTGGAAAAGAACTCCTCGGCCTCCAGAACCTCTGTACGCTGCATGTGTCGAATCTCGATGGCGATGTTCTCGATGCTGCTGGCGATCACGCCCAGCGTGGCAAAGAACATCGCGTGGCGATCGCGTGGAATGACCTGGGTCGAGATCGGTTCGGGCCGCAAACCCAGCTTGGCGCAGACATGCTCTTCGACCGCAGGGTCGATATTGGCGAAGGTGCCGACCGCGCCGGAAATCGCGCCGGTGGCGATTTCCCAACGGGCCTTTTCGAGCCGATTGCGATTGCGGTCCATCTCGGCATAGAACCGCGCGAAGGTCAGCCCCATCGTGGTGGGCTCGGCGTGGATGCCGTGGCTGCGCCCGATGCGTACCGTGTCCTTGTGCTCGTAGGCGCGTTGCTTCAGAGCGGCCAGCACCTTGTCGAGATCGACCAGCAGGATGTCGGCGGCGCGCACCAGCTGGATGTTGAGCGTGGTATCGAGCACGTCGGAACTGGTCATGCCCTGATGAACAAAGCGGGCTGCGTCATTGCCGATGATCTCGGCAAGGTGAGTAAGGAAGGCGATTACGTCATGTTTGGTGACGGCCTCGATCTCGTCGATGCGGGCGACGTCGAATTCGACGTCCTTCGCTTTCCACACCGCCTCGGCGTTCTCGCGCGGGATCACGCCCAGGTCGGCCTGCGCGTCGCAGGCATGGGCCTCGATCTCGTACCAGATGCGGAACTTGGTGGCGGGCTCCCAGATGGCGGTCATCTCGGGGCGGGCATAGCGGGGGATCATCGACAGGTGTCTCGCGGTTGGGTCATTTGCCGCGGTGATAGACCGGAGACGACGCGATCACAAGGCACGGTTGGCCGGGATGTGGCAATACGCTGTGCCGCCGCCGATCCCATGCCTTAACCACCAAGGCGCAGATGATCGAGTGGAGGTCCGTTGCCGCCAATGTCGCACGCCTCAGGTGGTAGGCGGGTCGAACTCAGCCTTGTTCAGGCAGTAGGCGGGCGCGTTTTCAAGATGAGTGCAGCGCGCCTGAAGATTCGCGCAGCCAACCTGATCGGTGCAGGCCGAACAGCGCAGGATCATCGCCCGGAAATCAAGCGCTCCCTGATCCGGGTTGCGCAGGATCGGGTTGGTGACATCCGCCCCCAGACGTGCGGCCATGCCGTGCACGAGATCGGCGCTTTGCGAAATTCTGGAAAAGAGTCCCATGGGTTCCTCCGAACTGATGGGCCGGCATTTGAACGACAAGGCCGGACCCGATGGCCCAGCATGTCGGCCGGGCGTGGGCCGCGCCTTGATCTGCGTCAAGCCAGACGTGTAAGGGCCGGACTGAGCGGACTCGCGGGGTGGCCGCGTCGATCCGGCCACATCTGTCACGCCGAATCGGTCAGGGTGGTGACAATTTCCGAGCTGCGTTCCAGCGTGCGATGCACCGGACATTTATCTGCGATCTCGAGAAGCCGCTGGCGCTGCTCCTCGCTCAAATTGCCGGTGAGGGTGATTTCGCGACGAAAAGAGTCGATCTTTTCGGATTTCTCGGCCGAGCCTGCGTCCTGAGCATGCACTTTGTCATGGCAAACATCCACCTGCACATGGTCGAGCGGCCAGCCCTTGCGGCGGGCATACATGCGGATCGTCATCGAGGTGCAGGCCCCAAGACCCGAGGCAAGAAACCCGTAGGGAGACATGCCGCGGTTGGTGCCGCCATATGATTCTGGTTCGTCGGCCAGCACGTGATGGCGCGGGCCCGAGGTGATGTCTTGCAAGAAACCCTCGGGGTCGGATTCCGAGACGCGTGTCACGCCTTCGGGCGCGCCTGGAGGCGGGGCGGGGTGTTTGATTTCCAGGTAGCGCGTGGCCCAGGCGGCGATGACGCCGGCAGCATATTCGGCATCAGAGGCGTCGGAGATCAGGTGATCGGCATCGTCGAGCGTCACGAAACTCTTGGGATGCTTGGCGGCCTTGAAGATGTCGGCGGCGTTGTCGATGCCTACCACGGTGTCGCGCGGTGCGTGCAGGATGAGAAGCGCGCGTTTTAGGTTTTCGACCGCATGGGCGAGGTTGCGCGACGAGATGTCCTCGATGAAGTCGCGGCTGATGATGAAGGGCCGCCCTCCGAGGTCGACCTCAGCCTCACCCTCGCGGCAAATCGTGTCTATCCTGTCCGAGAAATGATGCGTGACATGTGCGGGATCAAAAGGCGCGCCGATGGTGGCGACAGCACGCGCCGACCGGATGTCGCCCGCCGCCGCAAGCATTGCCGCCCCGCCCAGCGAATGGCCGATGAGCAGGTCAGGGGCCATGTCGTTTTCCGACAGCCATGTAGCGGCTGCCTTGAGGTCGGTGAGATTGGTGGCGAAGGAGGTGTTGGCAAACTCGCCCTCGGAATGGCCCAGACCGGTGAAATCGAAGCGAAGCACCGCAATTCCCGCCGCGTTGAGGCGCTGCGCGATGCGCCGCGCGGCGGGGATGTCCTTGGAGCAGGTAAAGCAATGCGCAAAGAGCGCGGTGGCCAGGTGCGGCCCCGATGGCCGGTCGAGCCGTGCGGCAAGGTCATGCCCATCGTGACCGGTGAAGGTGATCTTCTCGCTGGGCATGGGGTGGTCCTTTCGCGAATGGTTGATCGGTTTGGTGCAAGGGTGGGTGAGGGTTCGGCGCGGTGCAAGCCATGTTTCATGCAGATGACGTTGCTGTGAGCAAAGGTGTCTGCGATAGGGCCGGGTCTGGTATAGTGATATGAACGGGCGTTCCGGGGCTTGGCGCCGATCTTGGAACGGGCTACTCACGGCGCATGATCCTGCAACGTACCATTCCCTATGACGTGAACGCCCCGCGCCCCTTGCCTGGCATTGCACCGCTCGAACCGCGTGACTGGCTTCGGGTGGACGAGGCTTTTGCCGAACAGATGGTTGAGCGTGAACGGCTGATCTCCGGACACCGTGCGGCGGTGATCGCGCTCGATGAAAGCGCACGGTCCGCGGCTGAAGAACTGCTTGACCTGGTGCTGGCGCAGGTCCTGGGCACCGGGCAGTACCAGCGCGTGGGTGATGCGGTGACACCCCCCGACGGCAGGCATGTCAGGATCGACCGGGGCGATCCGATGGCCACGCTGGGACGACTGGTGCAGGAGGATTTCTGCATTCTCGACAAGCGCGGCGAAGAGCATGTGCTGCTGGGCGCGGTGCTGTGTTTTCCGGCCAGTTGGTCGCTGGACGAGAAATTTCGGCGCCCGCTTGTGGGAATTCACATTCCTGTCGAGAGCTATGACGACAATGTCGCGCGGCGGGTACAGCGATTGTTTGACGGAGTGCGCCCTGAGCGTCCGCTATGGCGGTTCAACGCGCTTTGGTATGATGATCCGGCCCTGCATCAGCCCCGACGTGAGGGCGAAAGGCGCGACAGGGTAGATCCGGCGCATGCGCGCTACCTTCGCTCCGAGATGCAGACCATCCGCCGACTGCCGAACAGCCGCTCGGTGGTGTTCGGCATTCATACATACGTCCTGGCGCGAACGGATGTGCCGGGGATTTGAGCGCGCCTGCTGGGCCTTCCTCCTGGACCGATGCTCTCCCTTCGCGCGTTTCCAGAAGCACAGCTCCGCAGCATTGTTGCCCCGCGCTCGTTGACGCCATGCGATTGTGTGGTTGGCCGGATGCTGGACTGTGTATCGGGCAACGAACACTAACGGTCGATTTGCGCACCCATGATCGAGAGCGTTTCCTGATAGACCGAGGCCGCGTTCCATTCCTTCAGCACGGCATAGTTGTGGGTGCCCTTGTGATAGGGCTGGCCCGGTTTCCAACCCTTGGCGCGCAGGTAGTTGGCGGTCGAGGCCAGCGCGTCCACCTGGTTGTAGAAATCGATCCGCCCATCGCCGTTGCCGTCCACCCCGTATTCGAGCGCGTTGCCCGGCAGGAACTGGGTGTGGCCCAACTCACCATGCTTGGCGCCCTTGGTGGCGGGGGTGATCGACCCGGTGTCGACCATCCTGAGCGCCCCTATGGCATGAGGGCGGAAGAAATCCGAGCGGCGGCAGTCGTAGGCCAGCGTGACGATGGCCGAGACCACGCTTGAATCACCCATGAAGCTGCCAAAGGCCGTTTCCATTCCATGAATTGCTATCAATATCCCCGCCGGCACGCCGTAAATCCGTTCGAGCGACTGGTAAAATGCGGCATTGCGTGACTTTTTGTTGCGGCCCTGCGCGATAATGGTGCTGGCGCCACGTATCTGCATGAATTTCTCGAGACTGTAGCGAAAGCTCTTCTGATTGCGGTCGGCGGCGATTGTCGGACCGGCATAACGGGTCTTGGCCAGCGCCTGAAGTCCCGCAGGGCCGACACCCGCGCGTTCGGCATCGCTTGTGAATCCTGATTTCCATTGCTCGAAACCGCTTGCCGTGTTGCCGCACTCGACGGCGAGAGCTGCCCCGCCAAGAACAAGAACGACACCGGACAGGGCGGTGGCCTTCAAGGCCGCAGGCAGACGCATGGATACCCCCGGAAACTGTCCCATTCCGCTTCGAGATTAGCCGGGCGCAAGCTGGCCCGCAAAGGAAAAGCGTTCGCCCAGCGCTACTTGACCTTGGGATGGGGTTACGTGCAGCCTGAGGCAAGGATCAATGGAGGAGAGTGGCATGGGTCATATCGGCAAGGACGTGGTGCTGGATGAACCTGCGCTGGTGCACGCTTCGGCGCAGCTTTACGGCAAGGTCCATATCGGGCCTGGCGCGTCAATCTGGCCCAATGTCGTGACCCGGGCCGAAATGCACGAGATCCGCATCGGAGCGCGCAGCAATGTCCAGGATTTCGTGATGATCCATGTGGGCGCGTTCACGCCGACCATCGTGGGCGAGGATTGCTCGATCACGCATCATGTCACGCTGCACGGTTGTCAAATCGGCGACCGTTGCCTGATCGGAATCAACGCCACGATCATGGACGGGGCAAGGATCGGGGCCAATTCGATCGTGGCGGGTCATTCGATTGTGACCGAGAATGCGGACTTTCCGGCAAACTCGGTCATTGCCGGGGTGCCGGCCAAACAGATCGCAACGCGGGATTGTGGGGCAAAGAACATCGGAAACGCAAGGTTTTACGAGATGAATGCCCGAAACTATGCGCAGGGGCGCGACCGGCTGAGCGAAGATCAAATGGAGCAGCTTGCGTCGATGTTCGGCAGTTGATCGTGCGGGATCGCGAGATCCCGCACGCTCGAGCGCGATGTTGCGTCAGACGAAAGCAGACAGAAGCTGAGCGCCCAGCTGGGTTTGCGAGGTTCCCATGATGAACCCGGTCAGCGCCGCCATGCGACCGCTGAATTCAAAGCTCTCGCGACCGAGGATCGTATAGGTCAGAACAGCTGCGCCCAGCGGCAGCGAAAACGCGATGACCGATGCGTTCATCGAGTGGATCGCGGCACGATGCACAAGGGGTTTTGCCTGTTGCGGTTGTGGCAGTTCATCCTCGGGCGGATAGAGCGCCATCCTCAGCCGTGCGTTTTCCAGCCAGACCTTGTCGCGTTGCGGCGCCGTCCTGGGCCGATTGGGCCTTGTGCGTGACCTGGCGCGATCCGCGTTGATCGCCGGATGGGTTGGGCGGATACGCGGGTGCTCGGGTTCCGCCTTGGGCGTTTCCACTGTGTTCAAGCTGGCTGCGCCATAGGAGGAGCCGGCCGCACGGTTGCTTCGCTCGGCGTCATAGCGCCGTGCCAGATCATCGAGAACATCATCGGGCATGATGTCCGTGACGGGGCTTACATGCGCTTTCCTGGGCTTTTCTTCCTCGCTGTACGGGTTGGAAGATGAAGCGGCTGTGATCTCGGGGCTGATCTCGGGCTCCGCCCGGACATGCGCCTCGTCGGTTTCGTCTTGCAGCACTTGCCAGATGTGATCGATGACTGCGTCGTAGAGATCCTCTGAAAAGGCCTCGACGAGTTCGATCCGCAGGAACCGATCCGGGGGGTGGTGGCTTTCGACCCGCTCGACCAACCCGTCGAACACAAAGTTGCGCCGTTCGAAAAGGGGGCCGTCGCTGGGCATGTCCTCACGCGTGCCAACGGCCATCACGAGACATTCTGCATAGGGGCGAAGCGCCTCGACATGCTTGAATTCCTTCGTGAAATCGCAGAAGGCGAGGCAGATGCGCAGCCCCGAAAGGTCAAGGAAGATGAAGTCGTCATACTGTGACGACACCCGTACATCGAGCGCAGGGTTGCTTCGCAATGCCTCTTCCAACTCGGCTGCGAGAACCGTGAAGTCGAGTTTTGACGGGGTGGCGTAGCAAAGCGCCGCAATCGTACTGTTGGCTCTGCTCGTCATGGTGGAATCCTCCGGCCATCAGTTCGTTCTAAATTGAGCAGGAAATTAAGGACGTATTTTGTGCGAATTGTGGATTTTTGCGAGACAATAAGGGCAATATTGTCTTAATTGCCGGGCCATTTCCGCAGATGGCTGCGGATTGTCCAAGCAAATCCGCATGTTTCAGGCCGTCCCACGTGCCGCAGACGTGCGTTTTCACGGAGCTGTCGGCCCATATTCGAGCCTGGAGCCATGCGGAAAGCCTTGCGCCATTCAGGCGGCGCATGGGTTTCGCGACGCCCGCGTGCCGTGATTTTGCCACATTTTGCCACAATCGGCCACAAAGCGTTAACGCGGCGCATCGGCCGGATTCGGGGGGGTGACATCCGGCTGCCGCCCGGCTGCCGTGCGGCTGCCGGGTGTTGGCGCCGCGATGGCCGCGCGGGGTGTGAACGCACCGGACGGATGTTTCACAAAGGGTTCATGTGAATGTTCCCCAAAGTTCATATGAACATGAGACCGGTCGTCCAGAAAGCGGTTGAACGGGATGTGTGTTCATGGACTGGACGGCGATACGCTTATCGGATCGGCAGCGCGACATGCTCTGCAAGGTGCAGGACGCGCAACACGTCTCGATCGAGCGGCTGGCCGAGATCTACGGCGTTTCGCCACAGACCGTCCGGCGCGATGTGAACGCGATGTGCGAGGCCGGCGTGCTGCGCCGGGTCCATGGCGGGGTCGAGGCGCCGCGCGGCGACAACCTGGGCTATGGGGCGCGACGCACGCTCAATGCCCCTGCCAAGCGTCGCATCGCGGCGTGTTTCGCCGCACGGGTCGAGCCGGGCCTGTCGCTGGCCGTGTCGATCGGGACCACGCCTGAATTCGCGGTTCAGGCCCTGCACGACAAGACTGATCTGACGGTGATGACCAACAACCTCAATATCGCGCTGTTCGCCTGCGAGTGCGAAGGCTGGGCCGTTCACATCGCGGGCGGCATGGTGCGACCGGGGGATCGCGATGTTCTGGGCAGCCAGGTCGAGGCGTTCTTTGCGCGCTACCAGGTGGATATCGGGCTGTTCGGCGTGGCGGGCGTGGATGCCGACGGCACGTTGCTGGATTTCACCGAGGACGAGGTGGCCGCGCGCATGGCCATTCTCCGGCATTGCCGCCGCTCGGTCCTGTTGCTGGATGGCAGCAAGTTCGGCCGCGCCGCCCATGTGCGCGGTGGCCATATCGCGGATGTGGACGAGGTGATCTGTGATGTCGCGCCGCCCGCGGCCCTGGCCCGGGAGATCGCGGCGCAAGGTGTTCGCTTCACCATCGCGGAGGAGAACGCATGAGTCCGGGATTCACTGCGCGCGGGCGGGCGATCCGGCTCGAGTCCATCGTCAAGCGATGGGATGACACGGTTGCGCTCGACCAGGTTCATATCGATGTCGCGCCCGGCAGCTTTACCGCGCTTCTCGGGCCGTCGGGATGTGGCAAGTCCACGCTGCTGCGCATCGTGGCGGGGCTGGAACAGGCCAGCGCGGGGCGGGTGATGATCGGCGAAGAGGACGTGACCGACCGGCCCGCCGACAAGCGCGACCTGTCGATGGTGTTCCAGTCCTATGCGCTGTTCCCGCATCTGAGCGTGGCCGAGAACATCATCTTCGGCCTGCGCACCCGCGGGGTCAAACGCTCCGAGCGGCAGGCGCGGCTGGAGCGCGTGGCGCATCTTCTGGGGCTGGAGGCGTTGCTTGAGCGCAAGCCCTCCGCGCTGTCGGGCGGGCAACAGCAGCGCGTGGCACTGGGGCGCGCGGTGATCGCCGAGCGCTCGATCTGCCTGATGGACGAGCCGTTGTCGAACCTCGATGCCAAGCTGCGCCAGACCATGCGCACCGAGCTGCGCGCGCTGCAGCGCGAGCTGGGCTTTACCATGCTCTACGTCACCCATGACCAGGTCGAGGCGATCACCATGGCCGACCGGGTGGTGCTGATGAATGCCGGGCGGGTCGAGCAGGCGGCCACGCCGACGGAATTGTATGAACGGCCCGCCACGACCTTTGCGGCGCGCTTTATCGGCACACCGCCGATGAACCTGATCCCGGCGGCGGCGTTCGGGCAGGCAGGGCTGCGGCTGGAACGCGCGCTGGGCGTGGCGGTTCAGGTGGGCATCCGCCCCGAGGCGATGCACCCGGCCCATGGCGCGGGCACGTTCGAGATGCGCGTGACCGGCGTGGAATACCTTGGCGCGGATGCGCTGGTGCAGGGGCGGATCGGCGAGGCCCCGGCGCAGATGCGGGTGCCGGGCCATGCCATGCCCGAGGTCGGCAGCACGGTCGCGGTTTCGGTCGCGGCAGATGAGTTTCACGTCTTCGATGCGGGAACGGGCGCACGCCTTGCGACACCCGATCCGGCATCGTTGTTGGCCCGAACCGGTTTCTCGGTGGCCACCCGGGGCGCGGAGGCGCCTGTCATCAACCAGAGGACACCATGACAATGCTTGCCAATATCCTGAAGGGCGCGGCCGCTTCTGCCGCGCTTGCCATCACCATGACGTCACCGGCGCGTGCCGTCGACCTGCAATTCTACTTCCCCGTCGCCGTGGGCGGCGGTGCGGCCGAGGTGATCCAGTCGCTCACCGATGAATACCTGGAAGAAAACCCCGATGTGAATATCGACGCGGTCTATGCCGGCACCTACCAGGACACGATCACCAAGGTGATCACCGCCGCCCGCGGCGGCAACGCGCCGCAGCTTTCGGTTGCGCTTGCCGTGGACATGTTCACCCTGCTCGACGAGGGGCTGATCCTGTCGTTCGACGATTTCATCACGACCGAGGAAGATCGCGCCTGGCTCGACAGCTTCTATCCGGCCTTCATGGAAAACAGCCAGACCGGCGGCAAGACCTATGGCATCCCGTTCCAGCGCTCGACGCCGGTGCTTTACTGGAACAAGGAAGCCTTTGCCGAGGCCGGGCTCGACCCCGAAACGCCGCCCGCCAACTGGGAGGAGATGGTCGAGATGGGCAAGGCCCTCACCAGGAAGGATGACAGTGGCAATGTCGAGCAATGGGGCGTGCGTATCCCGACCTCGGGCTTTCCCTATTGGCTGTTCCAGGGGCTGACCACGCAAAACGACGTGATCCTGGCCAATTCGGACGGCAACGAGACCAATTTCGACGACCCGGCGGTAGTCGAGGCGCTGGAATACCTGGTGTCGCTTTCGACCGAGCACGGGGTGATGGAGCCGGGCATCGTGGAATGGGGCGCCACGCCCAAGGCGTTCTTTGAAGGCCAGACCGCGATGATGTGGACCACGACCGGCAATCTGACCAATGTGCGCGACAATGCGCCGTTTGATTTCGGTGTCGCGATGCTGCCTGCGCACAAGCGTCGGGGCGCGCCCACGGGGGGCGGCAATTTCTACCTGTTCGAGGGATCGAGCGATGAAGAGCTTGCCGCGGCGGTGGATTTCATCAAGTGGATCACCGGGCCGGAGCAATCGGCCAAGTGGACCATGGCCACCGGCTATGTCGCGCCGCGCCCGGCGACGTGGGAAACCGACACGATGAAAGCCTATGCCGAGGAGTTCCCCGCCGTTCTGGTGGCGCGCGATCAGCTCGAACATGCGGTGGCCGAGCTTTCGACCTATGAGAACCAGCGCATCACGCAGATCTTCAACGATGCGCTGGCCGCAGCGATCACCGGGGAAAAGCCGGCCGACGAGGCCCTGGCCGAGGCACAGGCGCAGGCCGATGCGATCCTGGCCGCCTATCGCTGAGTGAGCCCCATGCGGGCGGGCCGTTGTGGTCCGCCCGTTTTCCCTTGAGAAAGAGGATGCGCCGATGCTGTCGCGCCAATGGATACATGGCTGGTTGCTGTTGCTGCCCGCGCTGGCGTTCATCTTTCTGTTCACGCATATTCCCGCGATCACGACGATCTGGAACAGCTTCCAGTCGACCCCGCGCGGGCGGCGCCCGTCGCAATTCGTGGGGCTGGACAATTACGAGCGGCTGATCGGTGATCCGGTATTCTGGAAGGTGCTGGTCAACAACCTGTGGTTCGCGCTGGGCACGATCCCGGTTTCCATCGCGCTCAGCATCGCCATGGCGCTGTTCGTCAATCGCGCCTTTGCGGGGCGGTCGCTGGTGCGCATGGCCTATTTCACGCCGACGGTTCTGCCGTTGATCGCCGTGGCGAACATCTGGCTGTTTTTCTACACGCCGGGCTTTGGCCTGATCGACCAGGTGCTGGGCGCCTTCGGCCGTGGCCAGAGCAACCTTCTGGGCAGTCCCGACACGGCGCTGGGGGCGATCATCGTGGTGTCGATCTGGAAGGAGGCGGGGTTCTTCATGATCTTCTACCTCGCCGCCTTGCAGGCGATTCCGCCGCAACTGGCCGAGGCGGCGCGGATCGAGGGTGCGGGCGGCTGGACGATCTTTCGCCGCATCACCTTTCCGATGATGATGCCGACCACGCTTTTCGTGTCGGTCAACGCGGTGATAAATGCCTTCCGGCTGGTCGATCACATCTTCATCCTGACCGGTGGCGGGCCGGACAACGCGTCGTCGCTGCTGCTCTATTACATATACGAAACGTCGTTCCGGTTCTGGGACACGGCCTATGGCGCGACGCTGACGGTGGTGATGCTGGCGCTGCTGGGGCTGTTTGCCATCGGCCAGTTCTTCCTGTTCGACCGCAAGGTGCATTACAAATGACCGGGTTCGACCGCATATTGATGACCACCGGCGCGGTGGTGCTGGCGCTGATCTGGGTCTTGCCGCTGGTCTATGCGATCTGGACGGCGGTCCATCCGTCGGAATACGAGGCGCGGTTCGTCCTGAGTGCGCCGCTGACGCTGGAGAATTTCGTCAAGGCATGGAACGCGGCACCGTTCGCGCGATATTTCCTGAACACGTTCATCCTCGTCACCGGGATCGTCGTGTGCCAGTTCGTGCTGTGCACGCTGGCCGCCTATGGGTTTGCGCGCTACCGGTTTCCGGGGCGCGACATCCTGTTTTCGCTCGTGTTGCTGCAACTTCTGGTGATGCCCGACATCCTCATCGTCGAGAATTACCGCACCATTGGCGCGCTGGGGCTGGTCGATACGATCGCGGCCATCGCGCTGCCCTATGTCGCGTCGGGGTTCGGCGTTTTCCTGATCCGCCAGACCTTCATGACCGTCCCGCGCGAGCTCGACGAGGCCGCGCGGATCGAGGGGGCGGGGCCGCTGACGATCCTGTGGCGGGTCTATGTGCCGCTCGCCAAGCCGATCTACCTTGCCTATGGGCTGGTTTCGGTGAGCCATCACTGGAACAACTTCCTGTGGCCGCTGATCGTCACCAACTCGGTCGAGACACGGCCCGTGACCGTGGGGCTGAGCATCTTTTCGACCACCGACTCCGGGGTGGAATGGTCGGTGATCAATGCCGCCACGCTGATGACATCGGGGCCGCTTCTCATCGCTTTCCTGCTGTTCCAGCGCCAGTTCGTCCAGAGCTTCATGCGCGCGGGTATCAAATGACATGAAAAGGAGACCTGACATGAGCCTTCCGCTGCTCGGCGTGGCGATCCGGCGCGCCGATCTCGATGTGCTGCGCGACTGGATATTCGAACCGGGCCGCGCCATCGAGATACAGGATTTCGTGATGCCCGAGGTGATCGCGGGCGATCCCGGACCGCTGATCGAATCGTATCGCGCGGCGCTGGAAGGACATCCTGGCGCGCGTGGCATTCACGGGCCGTTTTTCGGGCTCGACCTGGCCAACCCGGACCCGGATATCCGCGGGATCATCCAGGCACGGATGCTCAAGGCGCTGGAGATCGCCGAGGCGCTGGAGGCGACGCATATGGTGGTGCACAGCCCCTTCACATACTGGCACCTTCTCAACCGGCGCAATTATGCCGAGCTGCATGGCCAGATGCTGGATGCGATGGCGTCCTGCCTTGCCCCGGTGCTGGCGCGGGCGGGCGAGATCGGGTGTGACCTCATGCTGGAGAACATCGACGATACCGACCCGCGGGACCGCAACGACGTGGTGGCGCGGATCGGACATCCGAGCCTGAAGCTGTCGATCGACACCGGGCACGCCCAACTGGCGCATGGCCGCTATGGTGCGCCGCCGGTGGTCGATTTCATCGCCGAGGCGGGGGCGCATCTGGGCCACGTGCATGTGCAGGATGCCGATGGCTATGCCGACAGGCACTGGCATCCGGGGGAGGGTTGTGTGCCGTGGGCGGCGGTGTTCGCGGCGCTTGCGCGTTCGCCGGCCGCGCCGCGGCTGATTCTCGAAGTGCGGGATCGCCCGGAGCGTTTGCCGATGACGGTGGCCGAACTCGAACGGCGCGGCCTTGCAAAATGAACGAGGGCGCCGGTCAGGCGCCCCCTGGATGACCTATCAGAGCGAGCCGCGGCGCGTCAGGAACTGGGCTTGGCCGGGGCTGCCTGTGACGCGGTGTTCGGTTTGGCCGCGGACTGCGGCGTCTGGGCCGCCTGCGACTTTCCCCCGGACAGCGGATCATCCTGCCGTTGCACCGAACCCTCGAAATGGGCGCCCGATTCAATCGCGATAGTCTTGTGAATGATATCGCCTTCGACCCGGGCCGTGGCGGTGAGGCGCACCTTCAAACCGCGCACGCGGCCCACGATCCGGCCATTCACAACGACATCATCGGCCACCACCTCGCCCTTGACGGTGGCGCCTTCGCCGACGGTCAGCAGATGCGCGCGGATGTCGCCTTCGACGGTGCCCTCGATCTGGATGTCGCCGGTCGTCTTGAGGTTGCCGGTGATGTGCAGGTCCGAGGACAGAACGGATGCGGGCGGCTTGGCCTTGGGGGCCGAGGCGCGGTAATCGCTTGCCGCCGCCTGCTTGGCGCCGCCAGATTCCGCTTCGCCGGACTGGCTCGGTTTCGGTGTTTCCGGCGCTTTCGGGCCGGGCTCGTTGATCTTGCTCTTAGAAAACATCGTTTGCAGCCTTGATGTAGGTCATTGGGTTGACGGCCTTGCCGCCGATGCGGACTTCGTAGTGAAGATGCGGTCCGGTCACACGTCCGGAAGCCCCCATATCACCAATCCGGTCGCCACGCGAGACTCTTTGTCCGGATTTCACGTTGATTTTGGACAGGTGGGCATAGCGGGTCTCGATTCCGAATTCGTGCTTGATCTTGACCAGCCGGCCATAGCCCGAACTCCAGCCGGCATGGGTGACCACGCCATCGGCGGTGGCATGGAGCGGAGTGCCGACAGGACCGGCGAAATCGACGCCCTCATGCAGGCGCCGCCCGCCGGTTTTCGGATCGCGCCGATACCCGAACTCGCTGGTGAAGCGGTAGGCGTCCTTGATCGGCACGGCGAAGGGCGCCTTTTCGGCGGCGATGCGGTAAAGGTTGAGCTGGTCCATCTGGTTGAGGATACGGTTGGCGCGCATTGCGTCCGGTGACGGCTCTTCCCCCTTGGTGGAGAACGTCAGCGGGGTGAGCGGTCCGCCCTGACCGGAATAGCCGCTGCGCACCTGGTCGATGATGTTGTCTGTGTCGAGCCCGGCCGAGCGGAACATCTTGTCGAGCGGTTCGACCGAGACGGCCATCGCCTCTTCGAGCTGGCGGAAGATCTGCTTGTTCTGATCCTGCATGAGGCGGATTTCGAACTCCATCTCTTCGGCCTGCTCGATCGCGTCGCGGGCATCGGCCATGACCTTGTCGCGTTCGGCGGCGGTCTCCGAAAGCACCATGGCGAGCATGTCGAACGCGCTTTCGCTCATGCCCTCGGCGCTTCCCAGCGTGCCGTTGCCGGGGTTTTCCGACAGCGCAAGGCGCAGCTCTTCCTCGGCTGCGCGGGCGTAATCACGTTCCTTCATTGCACGGCGCAGGGTGGTCTGGATCACGTCGATCCCGGTTTCGAGCTCGTGACGGCGCACCTCGGAGGCAAGCAGTTGCGATTGCATTTGCGAGATCTGTTCGAGCGACGAATTGAACCGCTCCTGTGCGGCCAGCGCCTCGTCGGCGCGGGCGTCGCGTTCGCTGGCCAGGTGGTTCAGCCGGGCCTCGTACATGCGTTGGTCGCGCTTGGCCTGCTCGCGGAAATTGCCCGATCCGATCGAGTCCATCAGCAGGATCGCGGTGGCGACGATCACCCATGCCACGAGGGTGACACTTCCGACGGCCGCGGCGATCTGCACATGCGGGCGCAGGCGGATGAACCTTGTATCCTTGTCGGACCGCAGGAAGACGCGTCGTTCGGGAAAGTAGCGTTCGAGAAGTGAATGAACGCGAATTGCCAGTCGTGATCTCACGAGTTCCTGTCCCCTGTCTCATCCCATCTTGGCCATCCTCCGAAAAGCATGACCATTTCGTGAATATCGGGGCGGATTCGTGAGGGCAACGCCTTTGACCGGCTGAATGCGCCGTGACGTGGGGTTGCGCCGAATTCCGGCGAAAAACCGCCGATATTGAAGGGCTTGCTCAACGCGGCTGATGCTTTTTCGGGGTCTCGTCTGCCAGGGGCCAGTAGAAGTCGGGCGGCAATCCGGCCTCGGCGCGCTTCTCGGCGTTGAAGGGAGGCTTGAGCGGTCCGCGAAAATAATGCCGCACGAGGCGGTGGAATTCGTCGCGCGGGTCGATGTCGTGCCGTCCGCACAGGAAGTGAAACCACTTCGACCCGTAGGCGACGTGCCCCACCTCTTCGGCATAGATGGTTTCGAGCGCGGCCACGGCCCGGTCCGCGCCGGCCTTGCGGAAGATCTCGATCATGCCGGGCGTCACGTCGAGTCCGCGTGCCTCGAGCACCATGGGCACGACCGCAAGGCGGCCCATGATGTCTTCAGCGGTGTCCTCGGCCGCGCGCCACATGCCGGCATGGGCGGGCAGGGCGCCATAGTGGCTTTCCATGTCCTCGAGGCAATCGCACACCAGGTTGAAATGTTTCGATTCCTCGTCGGCGGCCCTGACCCAGTCGTCATAGAACCCGGGTGGCATCGGGATATCGGTAAAGCGCGCGATGATGTCCCAGTGCAGATCGACCGCGTTCAACTCGATATGGGCGACGGCATGCAGGAGCGCGATCCGGCCCTGGACGCTTCCGGGTTTGCGCTTGGGCACGTCGCGCGGGTCGCGCAGTTCGGGGCGTGCGGGCCGCGCCGGGCGCAGCGGCGGCTCGGCCCGACCCAGCGGAATGGGTGTGCCCGCGTCGCGCGCGGCGAACCACGCGGCGGCGTGGGCGTGCGAGCGCGCGGTCTTTTCGCGGCCGTCGGCACAGGTCAGAACGTCGGTGGCCATTTCTGCGAGGGTCTGGGGCATTCAGAGGGCCTTTGCGGCCGCGAGAACCTCGTCGGCATGGCCATCGACCTTGACCTTGCGCCACTCGGCCACGATCTGCCCGGTGCCGTCGATCAGGAAGGTCGAGCGTTCGATGCCCATGAAGGTCTTGCCGTACATCTTCTTTTCCTTCCAGACGTCGAATGCCTCGCAGACGGTGTCGTTCTCGTCGGACAGCAGCGGGATCGTCAGATCCTGCTTGTCGCGGAATTTCTCATGGCTTGAGAGGCTGTCCTTGGAGATACCGAATACCTTGACCCCGGCGGCGTCGAAATCGGAGCGCAGCGCCGAAAAGCCCCGGGCCTCTTTCGTGCAGCCGGAGGTATTGTCGCGGGGATAGAAGAACAGGACGACGGGTGCGGGCCGGAGACCCGACAGCGTCACCTGCGTTCCGTCATCGGCGGGCAGGGTGAAGTCGGGGGCGGGGCGGGGCAGGTCGGACATTGGCGGCTCCTTACCAATTTGCAAATGCGGGATTCCATATTAGGGCGTCAGGGCGCAAACTTGAACCATGAAGGGCGCCGGCGGTCGCCCAAACAGACCAAAGGCGCTAGAACTGGACTGATGGAGGAAAAGCGGATCAGCGACAAGGCGAACCCGCCGCACGAGACAGGGGCGCCCCCGGACGTCCGCGGACCGCGCGGGCGCGGGTTGCGGCGTCGGGTCGGGCTCATGGCGCTGATCGTGATGGCGGCGCTGGTGCTGGGGGTGGGCGTCGCGGCCCTGGCGGTGACCGGCCGACCGGTCGTGATGCCCGAATGGGCGCGTGCGCAGATCGAGGCGCAGGTGAACGCGCAGGTCGAGTCCGTCGAGATCGAGATGGGCGAGGTCGTGCTCGTGGTCGAGGAAGGCTGGCAACCCCGGGTTCACCTGCGCGATGTGCGGCTTCGCGATGCGGAGGGGCGGCATGTCCTGAACCTGTCGGATGTCGAGAGCACCTTTGCCCTCCGGCCATTGTTGGCGGGCGAATTCCGGCCCAACCAGTTCTGGCTTTCCGGGATGCAGCTCTTGCTCAGGCGGGATGTCGATGGGCGGCTGCGGCTGAGCCTCGGCGAGATGCCGGGTGCTGTGCGGCAGGCGGCGGATTTCGCGGGCCTTGCCGCGCAGATCGACGCGGTGCTGGACCTCGCGCTGCTGTCGGAGTTCGAGAGCTTGTCTGCGGATGGGCTGACCCTGCGCTATGAGGACGCGCGCGCGGGGCGGGCGTGGATATTCGACGGAGGACGGATCGAGATTGCCCGGCCCGGGGGGAGGACGGGCGACGAGCTGAGCCTGCGCGGCGATTTCGCGCTTCTGGGCGGGCGCGATTATGCCGCCACGGTCGAGGTCAGCTATCGCGGGCAGCTTGGCACGCCCGAGGCCGCTTTCGCGGTGTCGTTCGAGGATCTCGACACCAGCGACATCGCCGAGCAGTCGGCGGCGCTGTTATGGCTCGACGTTTTGCGGGCCCCGATCTCGGGGTCGCTGCGGGCCTCTACCGATGACGAGGGCAATCTCGGGCCGCTGAGCGCGACGCTGCGCATTGGCGAGGGAGTCTTGCAACCGACCGAGACCACGCGCCCGATCCCGTTCCAAAGCGCACAGACATATTTCACCTATGACCCGAACAGCCGGATCATGCAGCTCGACCAGATGTCGATCGACAGCGCGTGGGGCCAGGCGCGTGCCGATGGACAGGTCATGGTCGGCGCGCCCGCGCGCGCCGACCCGATCGGGCAGGGCGCTTGGCCGGATGAGTTCGTCGCGCAGATCCGGCTGAGCGAGATCACCGCCAATCCCGACGATGTCTTCGCCGCGCCCGTGAACCTGAGCAATGCCAGCGCCGATCTGCGGCTTCGGCTCGACCCGTTTCAACTGAGCCTTGGCGAGATGACGGTGCAGGACGGGGCGCGGCGGCTCGTGATGTCGGGCGATCTGCGTGCGCCGCCAGAAGGGTGGAGTTTTTCGCTCGACGGACGCCTCAACCACCTCTCGCCCGAGCGGTTGCTGGAGCTCTGGCCGGAACGGGCCATCCCCCGCACCCGCGACTGGGTGCGCGACAATCTTCTCACGGCGAATTTTCGCAACGTGCAGATCGGTCTGCATGGCGAGGCGGAGGCCGACCCGGACCTTTATCTCGGGTTCGAGTTCGACGGGGCCACGACGCGGTTTTCGAAGACCATGCCGCCTCTGCGGGACGCGCGCGGCCATGCGAGCCTGCTGCGCAATGAATTCTCGGTCAGGGCCGAGGCGGGGCATGTGACGGCACCGCAGGGCGGAGAGGTCGAAATTGCCGGAACCGAGTTCCGCATTCCCGATGTGCGGGTGCGCAACGGGCCCGGCATCGTCGATCTGAATACGAAAAGCTCGATCATCGCCGCCCTGTCGCTTCTCGATATCGAACCGCTCGGGCTTTTGCGCAAGGCCGGGCGTCCGGTCACGATCGCCGATGGCCGGGCCGAGGCGACCGGGCGACTCGTCTTTCCGCGCAAGCCCGATGTGCCGGTCGAGGAGATGTCCTACGACATCTCGGCGCAGTTGCGGGACGTGCGCAGCGAGAGCCTGGTTCCCGGTCATGCCCTCGTGGCGCCGGAGCTCGCGTTGCGCGCGGACGCCGCCGGGTTGCAGGTCAGTGGCGCGGGGCGAATCGGAGAGGTGCCGATCGAGGGCAGGTTCGTCACCCCTCTGCGCCGGGACGCAGAGACCGGCAGCCGGGTCGAGGGGCGGGTCGAGCTTTCACAGGCCTTTGTCGATCAGTTCCGCGTGGGCCTGCCGCCCGGCGCCGTGGAGGGGCGGGCGCAAGGCAACCTCACGATGGAATTGCAGCGCGATGCGCCCGCGCAATTCACGCTGGAGTCCGATCTCGCCGGGCTGGGCCTGCGCATTCCCGAAATCGGCTGGTCGATGGGCGAGGCCGCGACCGGACAATTGCAGGTCTCGGGCCAGCTGGGCGAGCCGGTCGAGATCAGCGCCATCGCGCTGGATGCGCCGGGTCTGAATGCCACGGGGCGGCTCGATCTGGAGCCGGACGGCGCGTTTCGCGCGGCCATCTTCGAGCGGGTGCGCGCCGGCAGTTGGCTTGACGCGCCAGTGACGCTGATCGGACGGGGTCCGGGGCAGGCGCCCGAGATCCGTATCGACGGCGGCACGGTCGACCTGCGGCAGACCGAGATCGGCAGCGGCACGGGCGCGGGGGCTCGGGGCAGGGGCGGGCCGATCCGGGCGACGCTTGACCGGCTCACGATCAGCGATGCCATCGCGCTGACCGGGTTCAGTGGCGACTTCTCGACCGCGGGCGGGATGGACGGATCCTTTACCGGCCAGGTCAATGGCGGCGCCGAGGTGACCGGCCGGGTGATCCCGAGATCGGGGCGCAGCGCGTTCCGCATCCAGTCGCAGGACGCGGGCGGGGTGCTCAAGTCGGCGGGGCTTTTGAAGAATGCACATGGCGGTGATCTCGACCTCACGCTGGTTCCCGTTGCCGAAGCGGGCAACTTCGACGGAACGCTCAGGATCGGCGATATCCGCCTGCGCGAGGCCCCGGCGATGGCCGAGTTGCTCAACGCGATAAGCGTCGTTGGGCTTCTGGAGCAACTGAGCGGCAATGGCATCCTGTTCTCGGATGTCGATGCGCGGTTTCGCCTTGCCCCTGACCAGGTCACGCTTTTGCAGTCGAGCGCGGTGGGCGCGTCGCTCGGCATATCCATGGATGGCTATTACTATTTCGACAGCGGAGAGATGCGGTTCCAGGGCGTGCTCTCACCGCTCTACATGCTCAACGCCGTCGGGCAGGTCCTGACACGGCGGGGCGAGGGCTTGATCGGGTTCAATTTCCGCCTGCTCGGTCTGCCCGACGCGCCCCAGGTGCGGGTCAATCCGTTTTCGCTGTTGACGCCGGGCATGTTCCGCGAGATTTTCCGCCGCCCGGTGCCCGAGGTGACACAGTAACCCCATGAAACTCTCCGATTTCGATTTCGATCTGCCCGAGGGGCTGATCGCCACGCGACCGGCGAACCCGCGCTCGTCGGCGCGATTGCTGGTGGCGGAAGGCGCGCGGATCACCGATGCGGTGGTGCGGGAACTGCCCGACTGGCTGCGGCCGGGCGATCGGCTGGTGCTCAACGACACCAGGGTCATACCCGCGCGGCTCTCGGGCCAGCGGGTGCGGCCGGGGCCGGACGGCGAGAGCCGGGCGGGCATGGAGGTGACCTTGCTCGAACCACGCCCCGAGGGCCGCTGGGCGGCGCTGATCAAGCCGTTGCGCAAGCTGGGCCTGGGCGAGCGGATCGAGTTCGGCAACGGCCTCTCGGCGCGATGCGTGGAAAAGTCGGACGGGCAGGCGGTGCTGGAGTTCAACCTTGCCGGAGGCGATTTCGACGCGGCGCTGGAACAGGCCGGCGCGATGCCGCTGCCGCCCTATATCGAGGCGCGGCGCAAACCCGATGCGCGCGACAGGCATGACTACCAGACCGTCTGGGCGAGGAGGCGCGGCGCGGTCGCGGCCCCCACGGCGAGCCTGCATTTCGATGAGGACCTGCTCGAGCGGCTTGCCGCGAAGGGCGTGCAATTCACCCACGTGACCCTGCATGTCGGGGCGGGCACCTTCCTGCCGGTCAAGGTGGATGACGTGCGCCAGCACAGGATGCATGCCGAATGGGGCGAAGTGAGCGCGCAAGCCGCAAGCGAGATCGCCGCGACGCGGGCCAGCGGCGGGCGGATCATTCCGGTGGGCACGACCGCGTTGCGCCTGATCGAGACGGCGGCACGCGACAGCGGCGCCATCGCCCCCTGGCAAGGGGAGACCGACATCTTCATCTACCCGGGTTTCACCTTCCGCGTGACCGGTGCCCTGATGACCAATTTCCACCTGCCGAAATCGACCCTGATGATGCTGGTCTCGGCTCTCATGGGGCGCGAGCGGATCATGCGGATCTATGCGCACGCGGTTGAAGAACGCTATCGGTTCTTTTCCTATGGCGATGCGTCACTTTTGATTCCCGGGGAATGAAAACGGCATCGGCAGGTCGCCTTGGAGCCTGACGCCTGCTGTGCCAGTCTGGCATGGCACTGCGAGACGCAAAGGAAAACACATGTTTCAGGTTCTCACATCCATCTGGGCCCTGCTGCTGGGCATGATGCTGTTGATGGTCGGCAACGGCCTTCAGGGCACGCTTCTGGGTGTGCGCGGTGGCATCGAGGGGTTCTCGGCTGTCGAGATGTCGATCGTGATGTCGGCCTATTTCGTCGGGTTCCTGGGCGGATCGCGCCTCACGCCCGAGTTGATTCGAAGGGTCGGGCATGTGCGGGTGTTCGCGGCGCTTGCCTCGTTCGTCTCGGCGATCCTGGTGCTCTATGCGGTCTGGGCCAACCCGTGGTTCTGGACCGTGCTGCGGGTGGTGATCGGGTTCTGCTTCTCGGGCGTCTATGTCACCGCCGAGAGCTGGCTCAACAACGCGGCGAGCAATGACACGCGGGGCAAGGCGCTGTCGCTTTACATGATGGTTCAGATGGTGGGGATCGTCGTTGCACAGGGGCTCTTGCTGGTGGCGGACCCGGCCGGTTTCGTCCTGTTCATCATCCCCTCGGTCCTGGTGTCGATCTCCTTTGCGCCGATCCTGTTGTCGATCGCGCCGACGCCGGCCTTCGAGAGGACCAAGCCGATGAGCCTCGGGCAGATCTACAGGATCTCGCCGCTGGGCATCGTGGGCATGCTCCTGCTGGGCGGGGTCTTTTCAGCCCAGTTCGGCATGGGTGCGGTCTATGGCGCCGAGGCGGGGCTGACGCTGGTGCAGATCTCGATTTTCGTTTCGGCCTTCTATGTCGGTGCGACCCTGTTCCAGTATCCGCTGGGATGGATTTCGGACCGGATGGACCGGCGGGCCCTGATCCTTGCGGTTTCCGTTCTGGGGGGGCTGGGAGCGATCGTCGGCTTTGGCTTTGGGGGTGCCTTTCCCGCCCTTCTGGCCGCGGCGTTCATGATCGGTGGCACGTCGAACCCGCTCTATTCGCTGCTTCTGGCTTATACCAATGATTTCGTGGACCATGAAGACATGGCGGCGGTGTCGGGCGGGCTTGTTTTCGCCAATGGCTTGGGGGCGATCACCGGCCCGTTGATCACCGGCTGGATGATGGGGGTAATCGGCGCACCGGGATATTTCGTGTTCCTCGGTATCCTTCTGTTCGCGATGGCGGGCTATGCCGGCTGGCGGATGACCCGGCGCGCGGCGCCGGTGGTGGAGGATACCAGCTCCTATACGCCGGTCTCGATGTCGACCTCGCCGGTTGCTGTGGAAATCGCGATCGAGGAAAGGGACGAGCAGGAATCCACCGTGGCGTGAAATGTCGCAAATCGTCATAAAACTTTACTATCCATCGGCGGCGCATGATGTGTAACGTTTTCATGTCAGTAGACGACCGGTCTTGCGTGAGGAGATGGACCAATGGGTGACCCGAAGGGGGTTCTGGAATTCTGGCTCGACAAGATCGGGCCGGCCGGGTGGTACACGGCGTCGGACGACCTTGACCAGGAGATTCGCGACCGGTTCCTGGCGATGTGGAAAGAGGCGCAGACCGGCGCCTATTCGCTCTGGCTGACCTATCCCAGCGGTGTGCTTGCCTATATCATCCTGCTCGACCAGTTCCCGCGCAACATGTTCCGCGGCTCGGGCGAGGCCTTTGTGACCGACCGGATCGCACTTGCTGCGGCCAAGGCGGCGATTCACAAGGGTTGGGATCTGAAGATCGACGAGCCCGCGCGGCAGTTCTTCTACCTGCCCCTGATGCATTCGGAAAACCTGTGCGACCAGGAACATTGTGTCCGGCTGATGAAGGAACGGATGCCGGAGACCGGGGCGGGCAACCTGCTTCATGCGCGGGCACATCGCGAGGTGATCCGGCGCTTCGGGCGGTTTCCATACCGCAACGATGCCCTGTCTCGCGCGACCACCCCGCAAGAGCGGGCCTATGTGGAAAACGGTGGTTACGGATCGACCGTCAAGACGCTGGAACAGGCCGCCGCGGCCTGACTCTGCCTCGATCATGCATCTGGCTGGCGCGGTCGCGGGTGAGCGGCCCGGCTGCGTTGTGATGTGGCGAGGGATAGTTTAGTGTCAAACTAAACTTGGAATCGGAGTATGGCCCATGGCAGGCAAGGCATTTGACATGATCGTGATCGGCGCCGGGCCCGGCGGATACGTGGCCGCGATCCGCGGTGCGCAACTGGGCCTGTCGGTGGCGATCATCGAGCGCGAGCACATGGGCGGCATTTGCCTCAACTGGGGCTGCATCCCGACCAAGGCACTCCTGCGCTCGGCCGAGGTGTTCCACCTGATGCATCGCGCCAAGGAGTTCGGCCTTTCCGTCGAGAAGCCAGGGTTCGATCTCGACGCGGTCGTGAAACGGTCGCGCGGGGTGGCCAAGCAGCTCAATTCCGGGGTCACGCATCTTCTCAAGAAGAACAAGGTCACGGCGATCATGGGCGAGGCGCGCCTGACCGGCAAGGGCAAGGTCACGGTCAAGACCGACAAGGGCGAAGAGGAGTTGACGGGCAAATCCATCGTTCTGGCCACCGGGGCGCGTGCACGCGAGTTGCCGGGGCTCGAGGCCGATGGCGACCTGGTCCTGACCTATCGCCATGCGCTGGAGCCGCCACGGATGCCGAAGAAACTCCTGGTCATCGGGTCGGGGGCGATCGGGATCGAGTTTGCCAGCTTCTTCAACACGCTCGGTGCGCAAACCACCGTGGTCGAGGTGATGGAGCGCATCCTGCCGGTCGAGGATGAAGAGATTGCCGCTTTCGCGAAAAAGCAGTTCGAAAAACAGGGCATGACCATCATGGAAGGCGCCATGGTCAAGCAGCTCGATCGCGGCAAGGGCAAGGTCACCGCCCATATCGAGACCGGCGGCAAGACCGGGAAACAGGAATTCGACACGGTGATCTCGGCCGTGGGGATCGTCGGCAATGTCGAAGGGCTGGGGCTTGAGGATCTGGGGATCAAGATCGACCGCAGCCACGTGGTGGTCGATGAATACTGTCGCACCGGCGTCGAAGGGATTTACGCGATCGGCGATCTCGCGGGGGCGCCATGGCTCGCGCACAAGGCCAGCCACGAGGGCGTGGCGGTGGCCGAGCTGATCGCCGGGCAGAAGCCGCACCCGGTGCGCCCCGAGAGCATCGCAGGCTGCACCTATTGCCATCCGCAGATCGCCAGCGTGGGCCTGACCGAGGCCCAGGCGAAAGAGGCCGGCCACGAGATCAAGGTGGGCCGTTTCCCTTTCATCGGCAACGGCAAGGCCATCGCATTGGGGGAATCCGAGGGGATGGTGAAGACCGTGTTCGATGCCGGGACCGGTGAGCTTCTGGGGGCACACATGGTCGGGGCCGAGGTGACGGAACTCATCCAGGGCTATGTTGTGGGCCGGACGCTGGAAACCACCGAAGAAGAATTGATGCACACGGTCTTTCCGCACCCGACGCTCTCGGAAATGATGCATGAAAGCGTGCTGGATGCCTATGGTCGGGCCATCCATTTCTGAACTCCGGCGTGAGGGCGATGAGTGGAAGCCTGAACAGGATCGTGATGCAGCAGACCAGCCGCGGCTGGCTCAAGGCGCTGGATCTGGCAAACATGGATGCCGCCGAGATTTCCGGCAAATGGGGGCGGATGTTCGCCTTCCGCTCCTATCGCCGGTTTCGGTATCCCAGGCATGACATCTGCAAGGGGCCGTTCCTCGACGCGAAAGGGCGAGTGCGCCAGTTCGACCTGATCCTCGCCAACCAGGTCTGGGAACATCTCGACCGGCCCTACATGGCCACGGTCAACGTGCTGGATATGTTGCGGCCCGGCGGGTATTTCTGGCTCGCCGTGCCGTTCCTCATCCCGTTTCACGGCGACCCGGTGGATTGTTCGCGCTGGTCGGCGCGGGGGTTGAAGAACCTGTTGATCGAGGCGGGATTCGCACCCGACGACATCAGGGCCGCGCAATGGGGCAACCGGGCCGCGGCGGCGCGCAACCTCGAGAGAGACTGGCCCCCGAAATACGACCCGGACCAGGACGACCTGACCAACGATCCGGATTTTCCCATATGTTCATGGGCTTTGGCCCGGAAAAATGAAGCGATGGATTAAGCGCGTTCGGTGGCGCCGCCACCCCGCACCCAGTCGCGCAGCCCGCCCAGGTTGCGCACGTCCTTGAACCCCATGCGACAGAGCATTTGCCCGGCCGAGGATGAGCGCGCGCCGGTGGCGCAATACAAGACGACGGTCTTGTCGGGATCGAGGGCGCGGTCGAATTCGGGGTGACTGGGGTCACATTTCGAACGCAAGAGCATCATCGGAATGTGTTTGGCTCCCTCGGCCTTGCCGGTGGCGGCGACTTCGCCGATCTCGCGCACGTCGATCACCGTGACCGTTCCTTCGCGCGCGCCGGTGACGGCCTCGACCGGGTCAATGCGTTCAATCCTGTTGCCTGCGAAAAGGCCGAACATGGCCGTCCTCCTGTTCAATGTTCCGTCATGGCGTACTTGCCTGAGCCCGGTACATAACATTCGAAAAGCAGAATGTTAAGCAGGTGGTTGGTTGATTTTCATATGTTCGTCCTTCGTTCTCGATTTCGGGTTGGCACTATGGTATGGCGTGACTATCTGTTAAGCGGTCTGTCCGGGGGGCATGTGATGGCTGAGCTGAAGAACATCGAGGTGCGCGGGGCGCGCGAGCATAACCTCAAGAATATCGACGTGGACATTCCGCGTGACCGGCTCGTGGTGATCACCGGGCTTTCGGGGTCCGGCAAGTCGTCGCTGGCCTTCGACACGATCTATGCCGAAGGGCAGCGGCGCTATGTCGAGAGCCTGTCGGCCTATGCGCGGCAATTCCTTGATATGATGGAAAAGCCCGATGTGGATCACATCAGCGGCCTGTCCCCGGCAATTTCGATCGAGCAAAAGACAACCTCGAAGAACCCGCGCTCGACCGTGGGGACCGTCACCGAGATCTACGATTACCTGCGGCTGCTCTTTGCCCGCGCCGGCACGCCCTACAGCCCGGCCACGGGCCTGCCGATCGAGGCGCAGCAGGTGCAGGACATGGTCGACCGGATCATGGCCATGGAGCACGGCACGCGCGCCTATCTCCTGGCCCCGATCGTGCGCGACCGGAAGGGCGAATATCGCAAGGAATTCATCGAGTTGCGCAAGCAGGGGTTCCAGCGGGTCAAGGTCGATGGCACCTTTCACGAGCTGGATGATCCGCCCACGCTCGACAAGAAGTTCCGCCATGACATCGACGTGGTAGTCGATCGGATCGTGGTGCGCGAGGGGATGGAGACGCGGCTGGCCGACAGTCTGCGCACGGCGCTTGACCTCGCTGATGGAATCGCGATCCTGGAAACCGCTCCGCGCGAAGGTGCGCCCGAGCGGATGACCTTTAGCGAGAATTTCGCCTGTCCCGTCAGTGGCTTCACCATCCCCGAGATCGAGCCGCGGCTGTTTTCGTTCAACGCGCCGTTCGGGGCCTGCCCGGAATGCGACGGGTTGGGGGTCGAGCTCTTCTTCGATGAACGCCTTGTCGTGCCGGATGCCGCGCTCAAGATCTACGACGGCGCGCTGGCGCCTTGGCGCAAGGGCAAGTCGCCCTATTTTCTGCAAACGATCGAGGCACTTGCGCGGCATTATGAATTCGACGTCAACACCGCGTGGAAAGACCTGCCCGAGCATGTGCAGCAGGTGTTCCTGTATGGATCGGGCGACGAGGAGATCCAGTTTCGCTATGACGAGGGGGGCCGCGTCTACCAGGTGAGCCGGGTGTTCGAGGGGGTGATCCCGAACATGGAGCGGCGCTATCGCGAAACCGATTCGAGCTGGATTCGCGAGGAATTCGAACGCTACCAGAACAACCGCCCCTGCGGGGCCTGCGGCGGATACCGGCTGCGCGAGGAGGCACTGGCGGTAAAGATCGCCAGGTTGCATGTCGGCCAGGTGGTGCAGATGAGCATCCGCGAGGCGCTGGCCTGGATCGAGGGCGTGCCAGAGCAACTGAGCGCCCAGAAGAACGAGATCGCCCGGGCCATCCTCAAGGAGATCCGCGAGCGGCTCGGTTTCCTGAATAACGTGGGATTGGAATACCTTACGCTTAGCCGTTCAAGTGGTACCCTGTCGGGTGGCGAGAGCCAGCGCATCCGGTTGGCCAGCCAGATCGGCAGCGGCCTCACCGGGGTGCTCTACGTGCTCGACGAGCCGTCGATCGGACTGCACCAGCGCGACAATGACCGGCTTCTCGGCACGCTCAAGAACCTGCGCGACCAGGGCAACACCGTGATCGTGGTCGAACATGACGAGGAGGCGATCCGCGAGGCCGATTACGTCTTTGACATCGGCCCGGGTGCCGGGGTGCATGGGGGGCAAGTGGTGGCGCGGGGGACGCCGGAGGAGATCGCGGCGGACGCGGCTTCGGTCACGGGGCAGTACCTGGCCGGAACCCGGAGCATTCCTTACGCCACCGAACGCCGCGCCGGCAGCGGAAAATCCGTCACCGTGGTTAAGGCCACGGGCAACAACCTGCGCGAGGTCACGGCCGAGTTTCCGCTGGGCAAGTTCGTCTGCGTGACGGGCGTGTCGGGCGGCGGCAAATCGACCCTGACCATCGAGACCCTGTTCAAGACGGCGAGCATGCGCCTCAACGGTGCGCGCCAGACCCCCGCGTCCTGCGAGACGATCAAGGGGCTGGAACATCTCGACAAGGTGATCGACATCGACCAGCGCCCGATCGGGCGCACCCCGCGCTCGAACCCCGCGACCTATACCGGCGCCTTCACCCCGATCCGCGACTGGTTCGCCGGGCTGCCCGAGGCCAAGGCGCGCGGCTACAAGCCGGGGCGGTTTTCCTTCAACGTCAAGGGCGGGCGTTGCGAAGCCTGCCAGGGCGACGGCGTGATCAAGATCGAGATGCATTTCCTTCCGGACGTCTATGTCGAATGCGAGACCTGCAAGGGCGCGCGCTACAATCGCGAAACCTTGGAAATTCGCTTCAAAGGCAAAAGCATAGCCGACGTTCTTGACATGACGGTTGAAGAGGCACAGGCGTTCTTCAAGGCGGTGCCCAGCATCCGCGAGAAGATGGACGCTCTGATGCGCGTGGGGCTGGGATACATCAAGGTGGGCCAGCAGGCGACCACGCTTTCGGGCGGCGAGGCGCAGCGGGTGAAGCTCTCGAAAGAGCTGTCGAAACGCTCCACCGGCCGCACGCTTTACATCCTCGACGAGCCGACCACGGGGCTGCATTTCGAGGACGTGAAAAAGCTGCTCGAAGTGCTGCATGAGCTGGTCGAGGCGGGCAATACGGTGGTCGTGATCGAGCATAATCTCGACGTGATCAAGACCGCCGATCACATCATCGATATCGGACCCGAAGGCGGCGATGGCGGCGGCGAGATCGTGGCCGTGGGCACGCCCGAGGAGGTGGCGGAAGTCGCGCGCAGCCATACCGGCAGATATCTCAAGCCGATGCTGGCCGCGGGGCGCCAGACCGGTAAGCAGACGGCGGCGGAATAGGGCGCGGGGCGGGGCCGGCCGGGCCTGTTTCGTCGCCTGCTCGGCCCATCGCGTTAACGATGGTTGACCCGCCTCGGACAGCGCAGATCGGGGGGTGACATGCGTACACGGCCCGGCTGCCATCCGGCTGCCGGCGGGGCAGGGCCGAGAGCCGGAGGCAATTCGTTAACCGGAGATTCGGGGCGCGGTCTCTTTCTTGGAAAAAATACTCAATTCACCGTCCGATGTCCGCGCGGCATCTGCAATCCGGCCGGCCCTCACCGGCTTGCCCCTGTGGGCCGAGCGGAGCGAGGCCCCGCGGCGGCGCGCGTCAGCGCGGCGCAACACCTCTTGCGCCTATTTCGTCTTGCAGGTGTTGATGCCCAGAAGCGCATAGGGCGGGCACCAGCCGATCAGGCCGGTGACCAAAGGGATCAGCCCGAGCAGGTAGAGCCAGCTGTAGCTGCCGCTGCTGACGAAGAAGCCCAGAACGAGGGCGGCGCCGATGACGATGCGCAGGATGCGTTCGATATTGTCGATGTTGCGGGTCATGACTTGTCCTTTCCAGGGAGTATGCAATTTCTGCTATATGTTACTGCATACCCCCGGACGCGTCATCGGTTATTTGTCGCCCTCACGCGATCGTTTCTCGAACCGGGGCAGCATGGCCGAGAAATCGCGGCCCAGACCATCCTCGTTCTCGACGAATTGCGCGTAGAGCCGCATCGCGGCCTGGCCCAGGGGCGTGTCGGCGTCGACCGCTTCGGCGGCCTGTTGCGAAAGGCGCAGATCCTTGAGCATGAGATCGGCGGCAAAGCCGGGCTTGTAGTCGTTGTCGGCCGGGCTTTGCGGGCCGATGCCGGGCGCCGGGCAATAGGCGTTCATCGACCAGCTGTAGCCCGAGGAGGTCGAGACCACGTCGAACATCTTCTGCCGGTCGAGGCCGAGCTTGTCGGCCAGCGCGAAGGCTTCGCAGGTCACGATCATGGTCGCGCCGAGAATCATGTTGTTGCAGATCTTGGCGGCTTGCCCGGCCCCCGGATCGCCGCAATGCACGGCCTTCTGGCCCATGATCCCGAACAGGGGTTCGGCCTTGGCGAAAGCCTCTGCGCTGCCGCCGGCCATGAAGGTGAGCGTGCCACCCGCGGCACCGCCCACGCCGCCCGAAACCGGCGCATCGACGGGCAGCAGGCCCGCGGCGGCGGCCTTCTCGGCGACGGCGCGGGCGCTTTCGACATCGACGGTCGAGCAATCGACGAACCCTGTGCCGGGGGCCATGGCGGGAATGATCTCGTCGGCGACGGCGCGCAGGATCTTGCCATTGGGCAGCATGGTGATGACCACGTCCCGCCCGCTTGCGGCCTCGGCGGCGCTGCTGGCCATGGTCACGCCCTCGATCGTGACATCCGCGGTGTCAAAGCCTGTGACCTCGTGACCTGCCTTGGCCAGGTTCGTGGCCATGGGCGCGCCCATGTTGCCCAGTCCGATGAATCCGATTTTCATGGTTTCCTCCCTCAGAATGTCAGTTCGTGTTCGCCCAGCGGCGCGAGCATGTCGGCGACGGCACTGGATGGCAAGTGGTCGGGGTCGTGTTGCCAGCGCGGCTTGCGGTCCTTGTCGATGATCGCGGCGCGGATGCCTTCGAGGAAATCGCCATGTTCCATCGCGCGGAAGGTGAAGCGGTATTCGAGGGCGAGCGCGTCGCGGATGTCGGTGTTGCCCTTGAGCCTGCGCATCATCTCGAGCGTGCAGGCGACCGAGAGCGGCGAGGCGCGCGACAGGGACTTGTGCGTTTCGGCGGCGAACGCGCTGTCGCTCGTGCCCAGCGCGGCGAGGAGCGCGGGCAGGTCGGGGGCGGCGAAATGGCTGTCGATCTCGGGGCGCAGCGCATCGAGCTTGCCTTGGGGTGGCGTGGCCCTGGCCTGATCGAGGCAGGTGGTTTCGCCGGAGGCTTCGAGCGTGGCGATGAGGGCGGGCCATTGATCCTGCGGGATAAAAAGATCGGCAAAGCCAGCGAGGATCGCGTCGGCGGGCCCCATGCGCGCACCGGTGGTGCCGAGGTAAGCGCCGAGATGCCCCGGCGCATTGGCCAGGATCATCGAGCCGCCCACGTCGGGCACGAGGCCGATGCCGCATTCGGGCATGGCGATCTGGCTCGTCTCGCCCACGACCCGGTGCGAGACGTGACAGCCCACGCCCATGCCGCCGCCCATGGTGAAGCCCTGCAGGAACGAGACGATGGGTTTTTCATATTCCGCGAGCATGGCGTTCATGCGGTATTCGTCGCGCCAGAAGGTCCGGCCGAAATCGTAATCGCCCGCCTTGCCGGTGGCGTAAAGCTCGGCGATGTCGCCGCCCGCGCTGAACGCTTTCTCGCCCTCGGCGTCGATCACGACGAGGGCGACGGCATCATTGTCGCGCCAGTCCCTGAGCGCGGCGTCGATCGCCTCGACCATTTCATAGGTGACGGCGTTGAGCGCCTTGGGGCGCCGGAGGGTGATGCGACCGGCGCGTCCGGTGATGGTGGTGGTGATGTCGGTCATGGATACGGACTTTGTTGTTCGGAACGGCAGGCATGCGTCCGCCCGTGGTGGGCGCGAATGCGCCCGCCTTGGGGGCGGGTGGGCGCATGCCGGATCGCGGGCGATCCGGCGGGATATACGCCGACTGGCCTCATGCCGCGTCGGCGATCATCTGGCGCGAGACGATCATGCGCATGATCTCGTTGGTACCTTCGAGGATCTGGTGGACGCGCAGGTCGCGCACGATCTTCTCGATCCCGTAATCGGCGAGATAGCCATAACCGCCATGCAGTTGCAGGCAGCCATTGGCCACGTCGAAGGCCGCGTCGGTGACCATGAGCTTCGCCATGGCGCAGAACTTGGTCGCGTCATGGGCGCCGTTGTCGAGTTTCCATGCCGCCTGGCGCAGGAAGGTGCGCGAGGCTTGCAGCCGGGTCTCGAACTCGGCCAGCTTGAATTGCAGGGCCTGGAACTGGTTGATCGGCTTGCCGAAGGCCTTGCGCTCGGCCATGTAGGCCAGCGTGAGGTCGAGCGCCTTTTGCGCCCCGCCCAGCGCCGAGGCGGCGATGTTGAGCCGCCCGCCGTCGAGTCCGGCCATGGCATAGGCAAAACCGCGGCCCTCGTCGCCGATCAGGTTGTCGAGCGGCACCTTGCAATCGTCGAACTGCACCTGCGCGGTGGGCTGGGCGAGCCATCCCATCTTCCGCTCCAGCGCACCGAACGAAAGTCCCGCGGTGCCATCCTCGACCACGACGGTGGAAATGCCCTTGGGTCCGTCCTCGCCGGTGCGCACCATGGTGACATAGGCATCCGAATAGGAGCCGCCCGAGATGAACGCCTTGGTGCCGTTGAGCACGTAGCCGTCATTGGTTTTCGCCGCGCGGGTTTTCAGCGCGGCGGCGTCCGAGCCGGAGCCGGGTTCTGTCAGGCAATAGGAAAAGACCTTTTCCATCGAACACAGGTCAGGAAGCCATTTCTGCTTGGTTTCCTCGGAGCCGAACTTGTCGATCATGCCGCCGCACATGTTGTGGATCGACAGGAACGACCCCACCGAGGGGCAGGACATCGCAAGCGCCTCGAACACCAGCGCCGCATCGAGGCGCGAGAGGCCCGAGCCGCCGTAATCCTCGGAGACGTAAAGCCCGCCGAAGCCCAGTTCGGCGCATTTGGGCCAGAGATCCCTGGGGATCGTGCCCTGGTCTTCCCAGTCCTGGGCGTGGGGGGCGATGTGCTCCTCGCCGAACCCCTTGGCCATGTCGAATATGAGGGTCTGTTCCTCGCTCAGTGCGAAATCCATGATGCGGCTCCTCCTCGGTGGAATTGAACGAGTGTTTAATTCCGGATTCTTACACGAGTTTTGCAACGGCTTGAAGGGGCGCGCGCGCCTGACGCGGAATTCGGCCCTTCAGAGATCCGCATGATACTCCTCGATCAGGTGGCGCACCACGGCGCGCAGGGCATCGTCGTGGGTCTGGCCGGTATCGCATGCCTCGCGATAGACCCCGCGCTGGCGATGGGCGGATGTGCCGTCGCGCAGGATGGTGCGGGCATGTTCGACCTCGCGGGTGCAGCCAAGAATGCCGGCGTCCTCGGCGACGAGTTCGAGAATGTCGTCGATTGCCTCCGAAAAGGGCTGGATCGCGTGGGCACCGAAATCGATCAGCCCTTCGTCGACCCCGTAACGCTGTGCGCGCCAGCGGTTCTCGGCGATCAGGAAATTGTCGTAGATGCGCCATCGCTGGTTCTTCTGGCTGAGCCGCCAGAGCATCCGGGTGAGCGATTGGGTCAATGCCGCGAGGGTGAGGGCGGTCTCCATGCGCGGTGAAACATCGCAGATGCGCGATTCGATGGTCGGATAGGCATGCGAGGGGCGCAGATCCCACCAGATCTTGCTGGCGTCCTCGATCAGATCCAGTTCGACAAGGGCCGAAACCGAGCGTTCGAATTCCCCCCAGGCTTCGAGCCGGGGCGGCAGGCCGGTGCGCGGCAGGTTGTCGAACACGGTGAGCCGGTAACAGCTCAGCCCCGTATCCTGGCCCTGCCAGAAGGGCGAGGAGCAGCTCAGCGCCAGCAGGTGCGGCAGGAAATACTTGAGCTGGTTGATCGTGTCGACCCGGCGGTCGCGGTCGTCGATGCCGACATGAACGTGGTTGCCGCAGATCAGCAGGCGGCGCACCACCCCGGCGAGGTCGTCGCGCAGGCTGTCATAGCGTTCCTTGCGGGTGTGATGCTGGTCGCGCCAGTCCGAAAACGGGTGGCACGAGGCGGCGATGGGCGCGAGGTTGAAGGCCGCAGCCTCGCGCCCGACGGTGGCGCGCAGGCGTCTGAGGTCTTCGCGCGCCTCGTCGATGTCGCGGCAGACCTTGGTGCCGATCTCGACCTGGCAGTCGAGGAATTCGGGGCTGAACTGGCCTTCGAGCGCGGCGGCGCAGCGCTCCATCAGGGCCTCGGGGGCGGTTGCAAGATCGAGGCTGTCCCGATCGACGAGCAGATATTCCTCTTCGATGCCGAGGCTGAAAGCGGGTTCGGTGCTGGCCATGGCGGCCCCCCTTTGCGTCTGCTGCGTCTGCACGCGCGTGTCGAACGAGTTTGAGCAGGAAAGGGAATGCCGTGCAAGCTCAGCCGTGGGTCGAGGCCGTGGGCGTGCGGCTCAGCGCCCAGTCGCGGGCGGTATCGAGCCTGTCGAAGAGTTCCACGTCGATCGCATCGGAGCTTTCGGCCAGGTTCTGGAAAATCCGCGCGATGCCGAAGGAGATCGGCTCGGGGGCATGGATCGCGATCCGCAAATGGTGACCCGGGCGGGTATAGTTGCGCATGTACATGGAAAACAGGGCATAGGTATCCTCGAATCCGATATCCGTGCCCGTGACCCTGGAAAGGTCGGCCAGATGTGGACGGTCGATGTCGAAACGGGGGTCCCGGATATAGGCGGTGAACATGGCGGCGATTTCATCGAGCGTCACCTCGCCCGCGTAGCGCGCGGTGACGATATGGGCGATGTCATCTATATCGTAAGTCACGGGCATAAAGAGAGTCTCGCGTAAAAGTAGTTTTAATGCGGTTAACTCTACTCAAGGGAATGTAATTCAAAACCACAAAATTTAACCAGTGAACCACCTGTTGCATACGGGTGGCAGGTCATGGCGCGGATTCGGGAGATATGGTCACGATGCCCCGGTCGGTCGTGCAAAGGGTTCAGGCCGTGCGCACCAGTATGGCTTGCAATTCGGTCTGGGGCAGGCCGAGAAACCCGAGCGCGTCGGCTTCATCGGTGAAGATGCGCGCGATCACGTCCGACGTGCCGTCCCATGAGCGTTGGATCGCCCGGGCGGCGCGCATCGTGTCGGGCGATCCGGTCAGGTAGGCCATGAGGGTCGGCGCCCCGGGCAGGTAGATCCCTTCGCACTTCTTCGCCTGCATCTTGACGAGCTCGGGATAGTCGAACGCGATCCTGGTGACCTGGCGCAGGTCGACAAGCTGTTTCTGGCCGGGGCGGAAATCGGGGTGCGACATGTACTCGCCAAAGACCCGCATCGTGTCGCGCGGGCAAATGGCCCCCCTGTAACGCACGTAAACCAATGCCATGTCGGGCAGGATGCGAAAGGTCAGTGGCATGACAGAAGCCTAGGATCATGCATCGCGTGGTGCAACCCGCGCGATGCAATGAGCCAATGGTTCAGTCCATCGCCTTGAAGTGGAATTCGCCACCTTCCTTGAGACCCGAGGGCCAGCGTGCCGTCACCGTCTTGGTGCGGGTGTAGAACTTGAAGGCGTCGGGGCCGTGCTGGTTGAGATCGCCAAACATCGATTTCTTCCAGCCGCCGAAGGTGTGATAGGCCAGCGGCACGGGGATCGGCACGTTGATGCCGACCATGCCGATATTGATCCGGCTGGCGAAATCGCGCGCCGCGTCGCCGTCGCGGGTGAAGATCGCGGTGCCGTTGCCCATCTCGTGATCCATCGCCAGCTTGAGCGCCTCTTCGTAGCTGCCCGCGCGCACGGTCGACAGGACCGGGCCGAAGATCTCGGTCTTGTAGATGTCCATGTCGGGGGTGACGTTGTCAAAGAGATGCGGGCCGACGAAAAAGCCGTCCTCGTAGCCCTGGAGCGAGAAGCCGCGCCCGTCGACGACGAGTTTCGCGCCCTGGTCGATGCCGGATTGCACCAGCCGTTCGATGTTGGCCTTGGCCGCGGCGGTCACGACGGGGCCGTAATCGACATCGTTGCCATCGGTATAGGGGCCGACCTTGAGCTTTTCGATGCGCGGCACGAGTTTCTCGATCAGGCGGTCGGCGGTTTCGTCGCCCACCGGAACGGCAACGGAGATCGCCATGCAGCGTTCGCCCGCCGCGCCATAGCCCGCACCCACGAGCGCATCGGCGGCTTGGTCCATGTCGGCGTCGGGCATGATGATCATGTGGTTCTTGGCGCCGCCGAAGCATTGCACGCGCTTGCCGTTGGTGCAGCCCGTGCCATAGATGTATTCGGCGATCGGGGTCGAGCCGACAAAGCCCACCGACTGGACCGTGGGATTGTGCAGGATCGCGTCAACCGCTTCCTTGTCGCCGTTCACGACCTGCAAGAGACCCTTGGGCAGGCCGGCCTCTTCCATCAGCTCGGCCAGCATGAGCGGCACCGAGGGGTCGCGCTCGCTGGGCTTGAGGATGAAGGCGTTGCCGCAGGCCAGCGCGGGGGCGAACATCCACATCGGGATCATGGCGGGGAAGTTGAAGGGCGTGATCCCGGCCGAGACACCCAGCGGCTGGCGCATGGAATACATGTCGATGCCGGGGCCGGCGCCGTCGGTATACTCGCCCTTGAGCAGTTGCGGCGCGCCGATGCAGTATTCCACGACCTCGAGGCCGCGCTGCACGTCGCCGGCAGCGTCGGGCAGGGTCTTGCCATGCTCGCGCGAGAGCGCCTCGGCCAGCTTGTCCATGTCGCGGTTGAGCAGGTCGACGAATTTCATCATCACGCGCGCGCGGCGCTGCGGGTTGGTCGCCGCCCAGGCCGGTTGCGCGGCGGCGGCCAGTTCGACCGCCTTCTCGACCTCGGCGGTCGAGGCGAGCGGGGCCTTGGCGATCACCTCGCCGGTGGCAGGGTTGTAGACATCGCCAAAGCGCCCGGACGTGCCTTTGACATGCTCGCCGTTGATGTAATGGGTCAGTTCTTGCATCGGATCCTCCTCGGGTATCGTTCCGCGCCAAGATAGCCTTGCGCATTTGCGGTGAAAAGAGGTAGTTGCCCAAAGCCCGTTTTGCATTATTGCAGGATAGGGCAGGGCGGAAACCAGGGAGAACATCCGTGCAGGCAAGATGGGACGACATGCGCTGCTTCCTGGCCGTGGCGCGCGACGAGAGCCTGTCGCGGGCGGGTCGGCGGTTGCGGCTCGATGCGGCGACGGTCGGGCGGCGCGTGGCGCGGCTCGAACATGACATGGGCGTGGTCCTCTTCACCAAGTCGCCGCAGGGCTATGCGCTGACGGGTGAGGGGCAACGCCTCATGACCCACGTGGCGCGCGCCGAGGCCGCGATGGGCGAGGCGATGGACGACCTCGCCGGGCGGGGCGGGGCCCTGTCGGGCCAGATCCGCCTTGGCGCGCCGGACGGGGCCGCCAATTTCCTGCTGCCGCAGGTCTGTGCCGCGATCGTCGAGGACAATCCCGATCTCGAAGTGCAGATCGTCGCCCTGCCGCGCGTCTTCAACCTCAGCAAGCGCGAAGCCGACATGGCGATCGGGGTCAGCCCGCCCAGTGCCGGGCGGCTGCTGGTCTCGAAACTGACCGATTACCGGCTGCATCTGGCGGCGGCCGAGGTCTACCTGCGCCGCCACGGGCCGGTGACCGGGCTCGACGATCTCGGCGGCCACCGGATGATCGGCTATATCCCCGACATGATCTTCGACGCCGAGCTCGATTACCTGGGCGAGCTGGGCATCGAGCGCGTGGCGCTGGCCTCGAACTCGGTTTCGGTCCAGTTCAACTGGATCCGACAGGGCGGCGGGCTGGGCGTGGTGCACGACTTTGCCCTGCCCGCCGCACCGGGGCTGCGCAAGCTGCTGCCCCGCGAGTTCAGCCTGACGCGCAGCTTCTACCTGATCCGTCACGAGGATGATCGCCGGGTCGAACGACTGAGCCGGTTTGCCGCGCTCCTGACCGAGGGGGTCCGGCGTGAAGTGGCGCGGCTCGAACGGCTGACTTGACAGAAAGCGGTATCCCGGCAACGCTCGATAGGCGGCATTTGCGGCGCTCAAACGGAGGGACAGGTCATGCTGGTACATCAGATTCTGAAATCCAAGGGCGACACTTCGGTGATCACGGTCACGCCCGGCACATCGGTCACCGAGGCGGCGCAGATCCTGGCAGAGCGGCGCATCGGCGGGGTGATCGTGTCGACCGACGGACGCCGGGCCGAGGGCATCCTGTCGGAGCGCGACATCGTGCGCAGTCTCGCGCTGCGCGGCGCGGTCTGCCTGAACGAGTCGGTCGACCAGATGATGACCCGCAACCCGGTCTGCTGCACCAAGAGCGAAACCGCGGATTCGGTGCTCCAGCGGATGACCAACGGCCGTTTCCGCCACATGCCCGTGGTCGAGGATGAGGAGCTGGTCGGGATCGTGACCATCGGCGACGTGGTCAAGGCACGGCTCGAGGAGCTTTCGATGGAAAAGGATGCGCTCGAAGGGATGATCATGGGGCACTGAGCCCCGGGCCGGTTCCGGGCAGGCGGGTTCCGCCTTGCAATTCCTGTCGCGATGCTGCATGGCGCGAAAGATTATTGCGCAACCGCAGAATGGGAGGCTCTCATGCGCATCGGCCTTTACCCCGGTACCTTTGACCCGATCACCTATGGACATACCGACATCATCCGGCGCGCGACGCTCTTGGTGGACAAGCTGGTGATCGGGGTGGCGATCAACCGTGACAAGGGGCCGCTTTTCGACCTCGAAGAGCGGGTCGAGATGATCGAGGAGGAATGCGCGAGCCTGGCCAAGGACACGGGCACCGAGATCGTGGCGCACCCGTTCGAGAACCTGCTGATCGACTGCGCACATGACGTCGGCGCGCGGGTGATCGTGCGCGGGCTGCGCGCGGTGGCCGATTTCGAATACGAGTTCCAGATGGTCGGCATGAACCGGGCGCTCGACGACAGCGTCGAGACCGTGTTCCTGATGGCGGATGCACGTCGTCAGGCGATCGCCTCGAAGCTGGTCAAGGAAATCGCCCGGCTGAACGGGGACGTGTCGAAATTCGTGCCCCCCGCGGTGAACGAGAAATTGCTGGCCAAGCTGGGGCGGTAACGATTCGTCCGGCGCACGATCGGTGGCTCAGCGCCAGAAGGCCATCCATTCGATCATCTCGGCGCCCTTGCGGATCAGGAAGAGCAGGCCGCCGCCATCCGCCAGATACCAGTCAAGGCCCAGCAATCCCAGGATGACGAGGCCGAGCCCGATGGCGATCTGATTGGTCATGGCGTGCCTTGCGAAACCAAGCCGGCGCGGCGGCTCTGGGGCCGGGTATGCCCCAGGCCGCGGGTCCGATCAAGCGCGGCGATGCCGCGGTCAGAGACGGCCCATCGCCACGGCCACATCGGCCATGCGGCAGGAAAAGGCCCATTCGTTGTCATACCATGCCAGCACGCGCACGAGCCGGTCACCGACAACCCGCGTCTGCGCCGGGGCGAAGATCGAGCTTTCCTCGGTATGGTTGAAATCCACCGACACGAGCGGCGCGGACTCATAGCCCAGCACGCCCTTCATCGGGCCGTCGGCCGCCTCCTGCATGATCGCGTTGATCTCGGCGGCGGTCACGTCGCGCGCGGCGGTAAAGGTCAGGTCGACCGCGCTCACGTTCGGGGTGGGCACGCGAATGGCCGAGCCGTCGAGCCGCCCGGCCAGATCGGGCAGCACCTCGCCCAGCGCCTTGGCCGCGCCGGTCGAGGTCGGGATCATCGACATCGCCGCGGCGCGGGCGCGGTAGAGATCGTTGTGGCGACGGTCATGCGTGGGCTGGTCGCCGGTATAGGCATGGATCGTGGTCATGATGCCCGACTCGATCCCGACCGCGTTATGCAGCACCTTGGCGACCGGGGCGAGGCAGTTGGTGGTGCAGGAGCCGTTCGAGATCATCCGGTCGTCGGCGGTCAGCTGATCGTGGTTGACGCCGAAGACGACGGTCTTGTCCACGTTCTTGCCCGGGGCCGAGAGCAGCACCTTGCCCGCGCCGCGGCGCAGATGCGCGTCGGCCTTCTTGCCGTCGTTGAACTTGCCCGTGCATTCGAGCACCACGTCACATCCCGACCAGTCGAGCGCATCGAGGTCATAGGTCGAAAAGACCTGCATGTCGCCACGGCCGAGATTCATCACGCCCTCGCCGACCGTCACCTCGCCCGGGAAGCGGCCATGCACGCTGTCATACCTGATCAGGTGCGCCGCTGTCTCGATCGGGCCGGTGGCGTTGATCTTGATCACCTCGATATCGTCGCGCCCCGAGGCGGCGATATGGCTGAGCGTGCAGCGGCCGATGCGGCCGAACCCGTTGATCCCGACTTTGATGGCCATGGACAAGGCTCCTTCCTGGGCTGTGGATTTGGAGCTGTCTTAAGCGGGTTCACGCGGGGCCGAAAGGGGGGCGCGCGCCGATTTGCGCGGTGGTAGCGTTAACTTGCAGGGGGTTGCGCTAACATCCGGGGCGGGATGCGGGGCGCCCGCCATTGCCATTGTGCAACCTTGCCCCTTAAACTCGATCTTAACCAAACTCACGCCCGATAAGGGCGGAGACGGCAACAGGGGGCGCAGGCCATGGGCAATCACCTTTATTACGGCGACAACCTCGCGGTGCTGCGCGAGAGTATCGCGGACGAGAGCGTCGATCTCGTCTATCTCGACCCGCCGTTCAACTCGAACGCGACCTATTCCCACCTTTTCAAGGACGAGAGCGGGCAGGTCTCGGGCGCGCAGATCGCGGCATTTGACGACACGTGGCACTGGGATGACATGGTGTCGGGGCAGGCGCTGATCGAATTGCGCGACAGCCCGCATCAGGAGGCGGCGAAAATGCTCGACGCGATGGTGGGATTCCTCGGCAAGAACCCGATGACCGCCTATCTGGCCATGATGGCGGTGCGGCTGGTGGAGCTGCACCGGGTGCTGAAGCCCACCGGATCGCTCTACCTGCATTGCGACCCGACGGCGAGCCATTACCTGAAGATATTGCTGGACGCGGTGTTCGGGGCGCGAAATTTCAGAAATGAAGTTATTTGGAAGCGAACGGGGGCACACGGAAGAGCCAAGAAATGGGGGCCAATACACGACACGCTGCTATTCTATTCAAAAACTGATGGCTACATTTGGAATAAGACCCATGAAGCTTACGAAGAAAGTTATCTGAGCGAACACTACAATTACTCAGATGAGCACGGAAACTTCCAGCCAATCTCTTTGACCGGGCCAGGAACTAGAACCGGATCATCGGGTAAAAGCTGGCGCAATGTCGATCCGAACACTAGTGGCCGTCATTGGGAACTGCCCCCTGACCGCGCATTGCCAAATAGATTTGTTCGTCCCAAAGACTTTGAGCAGATGACTTGTCAGGAACGGCTCGATGTTCTGGACCAACAGGGCTTGATCTATTGGCCTAAAAAGGGATCAGTGCCTCGATTTAAGCGCTACGTCGAGGTTACGCTCGGCAATCCCGTTCAAGACATTATACACGATATTGGCCCTTTAACCGCAAAAGCCCAAGAACGCCTCGGCTACCCCACCCAGAAACCCGTCGCTCTGCTGGAACGCATCATCAATGCCTCGTCCAATCCGGGCGACGTGGTGCTCGATCCGTTCTGCGGCTGCGGCACCACCGTTCACGCGGCGCAGAAGCTGGGCCGCCAATGGATCGGCATCGACATCACCCATCTGGCGATCAACCTGATCGAGACGCGGCTTTACGACGCCTTCAAGGGACGGGCGGAGTTCACCGTCCACGGCGTGCCGCAGGATATCGGCGGGGCGCGCGATTTCTTTGCCCGCGACGACAAGACCAAGAAGGAATTCGAGAAATGGGCCTGCGGGTTGATCAAGGCCTATCCGCAGAGCGGCGGCAAGAAAGGGGCCGATGGCGGCATCGACGGGTTGTTTCGTTTTGGCCCGGCCAAGGAACACACCGCGATCGTCAGCGTGAAGGGCGGCAAGAACGTGGGCGTCGGCATGGTGCGCGACCTTGACGCAGTAGTGACCGAGCAAAAGGCGCAGATCGGTATCCTGCTGACCCTCACGCCGCCTACCAAACCGATGATCGACTGGGCCAAGGGCGCGGGCACCTTGGATGTCGAGGGGTTCGATCCGGTGCCGCGCATCCAGATCGTGACCATCGAGGAAGCGATGGAGATGGGTCCCCGCGCCGTCAACACGCCGCTGCGCCACGGCAACCCCTACAAGAAAGCCGCCCGCGAAGAGGACAGGGGCGCGCAGGGGCGGCTGGATATCTAGACCACGCCGCGCTCGATCGACGTCATTCCTGCCCGGAACAGCGGCGGAGCCGCCCGGGCAGCGCCCGACCGCCCCCCGGGCGGGCGCTATTCAACGTCGAACGACCGGTCATCATTGGAAGATACCTTGAGATAAATTGTCTGCCACAACCGACGGAGGCGCCCACCCGCGGTCGGGCGCTGCCCTTTCATCGGATGTCGGTCATCCCATGTCCCGCCTTGCACATCTGTCGCACGTCACGGCCCGGGCGCGCGACCCGCAGGCGTCTCAGGCGTAAAGCCCGACCTCGCCGCCCTCGGACGCGGCGGTTTTCAGCAGGTCGAATACATATTGCGCGACCGAGCGGAAACAGACCACGCGGAACGCGTCCTCGCCCGTCATCCAGACGGCGGCGGGCACCTGCGCCATGCGCGAGCGGCGGATCTGCCCCGGGCCGAAGGCGGCGGCGGAGAAATCCACCGGCATCAGCTTGCCCAGCACCTCGCGGGCATGGGAACCCCGCACGTCGAAGACCGCCCGCGCGTCCGACACGTTGACCGCCAGCGCGTGGCTCTCGCCCAGCGCGGCATCGAGCGCGGCAACCGCGGCCTCTGCCTCGCCATGCGGCACCATCACCAGAAGCTCGTCCGGCGACATCCATGCCGCGCCCTTGTCACCCGCCATCACCACTTCGCGCGGGCCGGGCAGGGCGCATCCCGTCACCTCGCGCAGGGCCTTTGCCAGCGCCGTGTCGTCCAGATCGCCGCGCAGCGTGATCATGCCGTTGAGCCCGGCCTCCTCGACCGATGCGATCCCGTCAAACCGGGCGCCGGGCAGCGCGCTTTTCGCCTCAGACATTCTGCTTCTCCCCGTCCTTGTCATAGAAGACCGGATCGACGATCTTCGCGCTGTAGGTCTTGCCGTCGGTGCCGGGAAACTCGATCACCTCGCCCATCCGGTCCGGCCCGTGCAGAACCAGCCCCATGGCGATGCCACGGCCCAGCGTCGGGCTGAAATAGCTCGAGGTTACGCGCCCCTGCACGTTGCGCTGGCCGTTGGCATTGGTGCCCTCGGCCACCGCATAGGCCCCGTCGGGAATGACCGAGCCGTCCACGGTTTCCAGCCCCACAAGCTTCCAGCGGTTCGGATCGCTCATGTGGCTGCGCGCCTGCGCCCGCTTGCCGAGGTAGTCGTCCTTCTTCTTCGAGATCGCCCAGTCGAGCCCCAGGTCCTGCGGGATCACCGTGCCATCGGTCTCGTCGCCGATCATGATGAAGCCCTTCTCGGCGCGCATCACGTGCAGCGCCTCGGTGCCATAGGGGGTCACGCCGAACTCTTGCCCGGCCGCCAGCAGCTTGTCCCAGAGCGCGCGCCCGTGGCTGGCGGGCACGGCGATCTCGAAGCTCAACTCGCCGGAAAACGAAATCCGGAAAACCCGCGCGCCGATCTCGCCGAAGGTCACATCCTTCCACGCCATGAAGGCGAAGCCATCGGCGCTAAGATCGTCCTCGGTCAGCTTCTCCAGCACCTTGCGCGCCTTGGGGCCGACCACGCCGATCTGGGCGAACTGCTCGGTCACGTTGGCGACGTAAACCTGCCAGTCCCACCACTCGGTCTGAAGCCATTCCTCCATATGGGCATGGATACGCTCGGCCCCGCCCGTGGTGGTGTGGCACAGGAAGGTCTGATCGTCGATCCGCGCCACCACGCCGTCGTCGATCAGGAAGCCGTTCTCGCTGCACATCAACCCGTAGCGACAGCGCCCGGGTTTCAGCGTGCTCATCATGTTGGTGTAGAGCATGTCCATGAACCGCCCGGCATCCGGCCCCTTCACGATAAGCTTGCCCAGCGTCGAGGCATCGAGAAGCCCCAGGCTCTCGCGCGTGGCCATGATCTCGCGCGCGACGGCCGCGGCATGGCTCTCCTCGCCCCGGGGATAGCAATAGGGGCGCCGCCACTGGCCCACCGGCTCCCAATGGGCGCCCTGCGCCTCGTGCCAGTCATGCATCGGCGTGCGGCGCAACGGCTGGAATGTCTCGCCGCGCGCCTCGCCCGCGATCGCGCCCATGGATATCGGCGTATAGGGCGGGCGGAAGGTCGTCGTGCCGGTCTGTGGAATGGGCCGGCCCAGCGCGTCCGAGAGGATCGCCAGGCCGTTGATATTGCTCAGCTTGCCCTGATCCGTCGCCATCCCCAGCGTGGTATAGCGCTTGGTGTGCTCGACCGATTCATAGCCCTCGCGCGCGGCCAGTTGAACGTCGCTCACCTTGACATCGTTCTGGTAATCCAGCCATGCCTTCATGCGCAGCCCGGCGCTGGCGCCCTGCGGCATCAGCCAGACCGGCTCGATCGGCGCCTCGGGCGCGTCCCCGACCTCGGGAGCGGCGGACCTGGCGGGCTTCAGTCCCAGATCTCTTGCCGCGCGCCGCCCCGCGGCATCCGCATCGGCCAGGCCCGCGCCCAGCGACAGCGCGCCGTTGGCGGCCCCCGCCGGAACGACGAAACCCGCCCCATCCGCGCCCAGCGGCGGCTTGTCGCCATCGGGGCGGAAATGCGCCTCGGCCTCGTCCCAGACGAGCTTGCCACCGCAATGCGACCACAGGTGCACCACCGGCGACCAGCCGCCCGACATCGCCACCACGTCGCAGGCGATCCTTTCCAGAACCGCGCCTTCGCCGGCCTGTGCACAGACGCTGACGCCCTCGACCCGCCTGGCCCCGTGCACCCTGGCCACGCCCATGCCGGTCTCGACCCTTATGCCCAGCTTCGTCGCCTCCTCGGCCAGCGCCCCGCCGCCGCCCAGCCGCGCATCGAGGATCACCGGCACCGCAAGCCCGGCCTGCCGCACCGCGATCGCCGTGCGATAGGCATCGTCATTGTTGGTCACCACGACCACCCGGTCCCCGGGCGAGACGCCGTAATCGACGATATAGTCGCGCACCGCGCTGGCCAGCATCACGCCGGGCACGTCGTTGCCCGCGAAACTCAGCGGCCGCTCGATCGCCCCCGTCGCCGTCACGATCCGGTCCGCCCGGATGCGCCACAGCCGGTGGCGCGGGCCGGGCGCGTCGGGGCTATGGTCGCGCAGCCGCTCGTAGCCCAGCAGGTAGCCATGGTCATAGACCCCGGCGCCCATCATGCGGGTGCGCAGGGTAACGTTTTCCATCGCCTCCAGCGCGGCCAGCGACTCGGAGACGAACTCCGCCACCGGCTGGCCATCCACCGTGCCGCCATCGACCATCGCGCGCCCGCCCCAATCGGCGGTCTGCTCCATGACCAACACCTTCGCGCCCGCCGCGCCCGCGGCCCGTGCCGCCTGCAATCCCGCGACGCCGCCGCCGATGACCACGACATCGAAGAACGCGTAGAAATGCTCGTACCGGTCGGCATCGCGGTCCTTGGGCGCGCGGCCGAGGCCGGCCGATTGCCGCACGATCGGCTCGTAAACATGCTTCCACGCGAAACGCGGGAACATGAAGGTCTTGTAGTAGAACCCGGCCGGAAAGAACCGCGCGAGGTGATTGTTGATCGCGCCCACGTCGAATTCGAGGCTTGGCCAGTGGTTCTGGCTGGTCACGCTGAGCCCGTCGAAAAGCTCGGTCGTGGTGGCGCGCTGGTTGGGCTCGAACCGCCCGCCCTGACCCATGTTGAAGAGCGCGTTGGGCTCTTCGGCCCCCGAGGCCACGATGCCGCGCGGGCGGTGATACTTGAAGCTGCGCCCCACCATCACCTGGTCATTGGCCAGAAGCGCCGAGGCCAGCGTATCGCCCGCAAACCCCTTGAGCCGCTTGCCGTTGAAGCGGAATTCCACGGGTTTCGTGCGGTCGATCCGCCGACCGCCAAATGCCAGACGCGTGCTCATGTCCGCCCCCTTGTGATTCTGATACTGCCTTGCGCCAAGCAGAGGCATGCGGCCGCCCGGGTGGGCGCGAATGCGCCCGCCATGGGGCGGGCGGGCGCATGCCGGGCCGCAAGCGACCCGGCAGGGAAACAGATCGCAAACGCCATCACGAAAATTCCCTCCAGCGCCAGCCCGGCCGCCTGGCCGTGATCGCGTCGCGTATCTCCTGCGGCGGCTCGGTGGTCTGCGCCGAATAGCTGCCGAACACCTCCAGCGTCCGGGTGCAGCGCGCCACGTGGAACCACTTGCCGCAGCCATTCACATGCCGCCAGCGTTCGAAATGCACGCCGCGCGGGTTTTCCTTGGCAAAGAGGTAGTCGTGAAACTCTTCCTCGGACGAGCCCGGACCGAAGCGCTTGATATGCGCCTCGCCCCCGCCATGAAATTCCGTCTCTTCGCCTTTGACCCCGCAACAGGGGCATTCAAGGATCAGCATGGCGCCTGTCCCTTTCGGTTCGTGATGTCGTTCAGCGTGAGGGCGGGCGCACATGACAAATGGGCCGGCGCCCCAAGGCACCGGCCCATTCGGGTCGGATCCTGCTTGAGATCGGTTTCAGTTCGCGTCGTCCGCCGGTGCTTCGGCCGCCGGCATGTCCGAGCCAGTGCCTTCCGTCCCTGTACCGGCACCGCTACCCTGGTCGGGCTCGATGGTGCCGGATCCGAACGAGCCCAGCACGACGAGAACGCCAACAACCAGCCCAAGGGCGATGATCCACCCGAGTATGCCCGATCCTGACGAGGTTCGGGGCTCGTTGTGCAGGCTGGTGTCATAGTCAAAATGCGACATGGTTCATCCTCCTTTTCGGTATGAACCACAGTTGGGGCGTTTCCTCGCACAACGGAAGAATGAGCGGAAATCCCCGGTCGGTTTAGGCATTTTCCTGCGATTTGCTTCACTCGCGGGTGGCAAAAACCTGCCGACCTGAACTCCGATGCGCTGCTTTCCGGGGTGATCCCCGTGCCGCTCCATGCCCGGGAAAGCCTGAAATATGCAGGGATTCCGCCCTGTTCGCGTTGCAGGAACGCCCGCGTCCCGACCGTTTCGCGCCCCATCAATGCGCCACCCCTGCGGCCACGCTCTCGTCCACGAACCGCCCCTCGCGGAAGCGGTCCAGCCCGAACGCCTCGCAAAGTGGCGAATACCCCTTGGCCACCAGTTCCGCGAACCCCCAGCCCGAGCCCGGCGTCGCCTTGAACCCGCCGGTGCCCCAGCCGCAGTTGAAAAAGACGTTCTCCACCGGTGTTTTCGACAGGATCGGCGAGCGATCCCCGGTCATGTCCACGATCCCGCCCCACTGCCGCAGCATCTTGAGACGTGAAATCATCGGGAAGGTCTCGACCAGCGCGCGCACGGTTTCCTCGATGTGGTGGAAGCTGCCGCGCTGGGTATAGTTGTTATACCCGTCCGCACCGCCGCCGATCACCATCTCGCCCTTGTCGGACTGGCTCATGTAGCCATGCACCGTGTTGGCCATCACCACGATGTCCATGCAGGGCTTGATCGGCTCGCTCACCAGCGCCTGGAGCGCCACCGATTCAATGGGCAGGCGGAACCCGGCCATCTCGGCCAGCACCCCGGAATGGCCGGCCACCACCACGCCCAGCTTGTCGCAGTCGATCGCGCCTTTCGTGGTGTCCACGCCGACGACCTTGCCACCGTCCTGGCGTATCCCCGTGACCTCGCATTGCTGGATGATGTCCATCCCCATGTCGCTGCACGCCCGCGCATAGCCCCAGGCCACCGCGTCATGCCGCCCGGTCCCGGCGCGCGCCTGCCAGAGCCCGCCCAGCACCGGGTAGCGCGGCCCGTCGAGCGAGATAATCGGCACCAGTTGCTTCACCCGCTCGGGCGACACGAACTCGGTGTCCACGCCCTGCAAGGCGTTGGCGTGTGCTGTGCGCTTGTAGCCGCGCACCTCGGCTTCCGTCTGGGCCAGCATCAGGACGCCGCGCGGCGAATACATCACGTTGTAATTGAGATCCTGGCTCATCGTCTCGTAGAGCGAGCGCGATTTCTCGTAGATCGCCGCCGAGGGGTCCTGCAGGTAATTCGAGCGGATGATCGTGGTGTTGCGCCCGGTATTGCCGCCGCCCAGCCAGCCCTTTTCGAGGATCGCGACATTGGTGATCCCGAAATTCCTGCCAAGGTAGAACGCCGTGGCCAGCCCGTGCCCGCCCGCGCCGACGATGATGACGTCGTATTTCTTCTTCGGCTCGGGCGAGCGCCACGCGCGCGCCCATCCCTGGTGGTAACGTGTGGCCTCCCGCGCCACCGCAAAGGCTGAATACCGTCTCATGCGTCCGTTTCCCCCGATTCCCGATGCGATGACCCCGCGCCATCCTAGTGCAACTTTGCCGGTTTTGCCCCGCGTTTGCATCCGTCACAATGACACCCGAATGCGACATCGCGTATCCATGCGGCCATTTGCCCTTTCGCCCCGGCGCCGGCACGATTACATGCAGGGCACATGAAGTTCTAACCGGGGCCCGCAATGGTATTCTGGATCACCGCCGCCGCACTCGCACTCGCAATTGCTCTCGTGTTCGCCCTGACGCTCCTGCGCGCCAAGCCCGCGGAGGAGCACCCCGCCGCCTATGACCTGCGCATCTACCGCGATCAGCTCAAGGAGGTCGAGCGCGACCTTGCCCGCGGCCTGATCGACGAGGCCGATGCCGAGCGCGTGCGCACCGAGGTCGGCCGCCGCGTGCTCCAGGCGGATGCCCGGCTGCGCGCGGCGAGCACCACCGGAAGCGGCCAGCCCCGCGCCGCCACGCTGGCGCTTGCGGGGCTCGTGCTCGTCGCCACGGTCGGCGGCTCGCTGGCGCTTTATCCGGTGCTCGGCAAACCCGGCGCGCGCGATCTGCCCATCTCCCAGCGGATCGCGCGGTCAAACGAGATGCGCGCCACGCGGCCAAGCCAGGCCGAGCGCATGGACGAACTGCCCGCGGCCCCGCTCAACACCCCCGACGAGGAACGCTTTGCCGATCTCATCGAGAAGCTGCGCGAAGCCGTCGCCGAACGCCCTGATGACCTCCAGGGACAGACGCTCCTGGCCCGCAACGAGGCCGGACTCGGCAATTACAGCGCCGCCGCCGAGGCCCAGGCGGCCGTGGTGCGCCTGCGCGGTGACGAGGCCAGCGCCGACGACCATGTCCTGCTGGCCGATCTGATGATCACCGCCGCCCAGGGCTATGTCTCGCCCGAGGCCGAGGCCGAACTGCGCCGCGCCCTCGAAAAGGAGCCCAACAACCCGGTCGCGCGGTATTACACTGGGCAGATGCTCCTGCAGAACGATCGCCCCGACATGGCGTTTCGCCTCTGGGACGGCCTCTTGCGCCAGGGCCCGGAAAACGCGCCCTGGATCGCCCAGATCCGCCGCCAGATCGACGATATCGCCTGGATGGCCGGGGTGCGCGACTATTCCCAGCCCGATCCCGCCGGTCCCGAAGGCCCGAGCGCCGAAAGCATCGCCAACGCCGAAGACCTCTCCGAGGACGAGCGCCGGGACCTCATTCAGAACATGGTCGACGAACTCAACGACAAGCTCGCCACCGAGGGCGGCAGCCCCGAGGAATGGGCGCGGCTGATCGGTGCGCTGGGCATCCTTGGCAACACCGATCACGCCAGCGCCATATGGGACGAGGCCCAGATGATCTTTGCCGATCAGCCACAGATGCTGGCCACCGTGCGCGAAGGCGCGGTGCGTGCCGGTCTGCTGAAAACCGCGCCCGCAGCCCGCGAACTGCCGCTGCCGGGCGAGGAGGGCGCCGCACCCGCCGGCCCCACCGCCGAAGACATGGAAAACGCCGCGCAAATGCCTGAGGAGGACCGCGAGGAGATGATCCGCACCATGGTGGCAACCCTTTCCGAGCGGCTGGCCGAAGAGGGCGGCAGCGCACAGGAATGGGCGCGGCTCATCACCTCGCAGGCCATTCTCGGGGACCGCGAGGCGGCCGAATCGGCGTTCGATTCGGCGCTGGCCGCACATGGCGACGACCGCACCGCGCGCGCCACCATCGAGACCGCCGCCCGCTCGGCCGGGCTCGTCGAATGATCCTTGACGCGACCGAGGATTTCGCGGCCGCCCTGCCGCCCCGGCGCGCGCTGGCCGGGCTCGATCTGGGCGAGCGCACCATCGGCGTCGCGGTCTCCGACGGGATGCGCTCGGTCGCGACACCGCTCGAAACCATCCGGCGCAAGAAATTCACCGCCGATGCCGAGGCGCTCATGGCCATTCTCGCCGCCCGCGACATCGCCGGGATCGTGCTTGGCCTGCCGCGCAACATGGACGGCACCGAAGGCCCGCGCTGCCAATCGACCCGCGCCTTTGCCCGCAATCTCGCGCGGCTCACGGACCTGCCGATCACCTTCTGGGATGAACGGCTCTCGACCGTGGCCGCCGAAAGGGCGCTCCTCGAGGCGGATACGACACGAAAGCGTCGCGCCGAGGTCATAGATCACGTCGCCGCCTCCTATATCCTGCAGGGGCTGCTGGACCGCATCAGGCATATCGGGTGAGACATGAAGAGCGATGACATCTGGAAACGCGACGAGGTCGAAAGCCCTTGCATCAATGTCTGCGTCGTCCATCCCGAGGCGCGGATCTGCACCGGGTGTTACCGCTCCCTCGACGAGATCGCGGGCTGGTCACGGATGAGCGCCGAGGCGCGTCGCGCTGTGATGGACGAACTCCCCGACCGCGCCAGCCTCCTGCGCAAGCGTCGTGGCGGTCGCGCGGCGCGGCTCAAGCGGTAGGGGGTCGCGGCAAATCGGATAGATGCCGGTCGAGAGGGCGGCGCCCGGCCCGGGGTGTGCGTGAAGCGCCCGCCCATGGGGCGGGGCGGACGCCGCCCGGGCTGCAAGCAGCCCGGACGGGAGAACCCCGTCGCCTACAAGAATAACCAAGATTCCAACACCCCACCGCACGCCCCGCTAATGTTTGGTCGCGCCACTTGGCCCCGCTCTCCCCGGCAGCCGGGCAGCAGCCGGGAGTCATACGCGAGTCACCCCCTCGATTCGCCCCGAAACGGCAAAGGTTAAGCGCAGGGACCGCTTCACCACCCCAGCGACTTGCGCAGCATGTTCAGAGCCACCAGCGTAAGGAACACGGCAAACGCCCGCCTGAGCGGTCTGGGGTCCATCGCATGGGCGAGCTTTACGCCCCAAGGCGCTGTAATCATTGTCATAACGATGACGATACCAAAGGCCACGAGGTTCACCGCGCCGATGGTGAATGGCGGCGCATCCGCGACCCGAAGGAACAGGAAGCCGATCACCGACGGCACCGCGATGATCACCCCGAACCCTGCCGCCGTCGCAACCGCCCGGTGAATCGGCGTGGCATAGAGGCTCATCAACGGAACCCCGAAACTGCCGCCCCCGATTCCCATCAGGACCGACAGGAACCCGACCATGGGAGCGAGTGCCAAGCGTTTGATTCCCCTTGGCATTTCGTCGCCCAATTGCCAATGCTGGCGGCCCAGCCCGAGATAGGCCCCGACCACCAGCGCGAGAACACCGAACACCCCCTGAAGCGTGCTCGACCGCAGGCTCGCCGCCGTCAGCATCCCCAGGACCGCGCCGATCATGATGCCCAGGGCCCAGCCGCGCAGGATGTCCCAATCCACGGCGCCCTTCTTGTTGTGACTGTGTGCCGACCGCAAGGAGGTGACGATGATCGTGGCCAGCGAGGTGGCCAGGCAGATCTGCATCAACTGCGGCCCGTCATAACCAAGTGTCTGGAATGTATAGAAAAAAGCGGGCACCAAGACGATGCCTCCGCCCACCCCGAGCAACCCGGCCAGCACCCCGGCCAAGCCGCCGATCACGATCAGCAGGATGAGCATCTGCACCAGAAGCATGGTATCGGGGATCATGTGGCTCTCCTTATGTTCTGCGAGACGGTCTACACCGCTGCCGGATCAAGGGAAAGCCGGCAATGCCCGCTGGCAGCTTTCACCTTATGATCAAGCGGATAAAGCGTGTTCCTGAACCGCTTCAAGGGCCTCTTCGACCAGCGAAACACCGGCATCCGGCCGCACCGCCCCTTCCGACAGTATGCGCCGCCATTGCCGCGCGCCGGGACGGCCGTGAAACAGCCCCAGCATGTGCCGCGTCACCTGGTGCAGCCGTCCCCCCGAGGCCAGATGCGCGCGGATATGGGGCAGCATCTCCCGCGCCACATCCTCGGGGCGACGGGCCGCGGGTTGGGTGCCGAAAACACGTTCATCGGCCCGCCCCAGGATGTCCCAGGGCCGATGGTAGGCGGCGCGCCCGATCATCACACCGTCAAATCCTTTCTCAAGCATTTCAACGGCTTGATCCAGTGTGTCGATCCCGCCATTGAGCGTGATATGCAGGTTGGGAAAGAGCATCTTCATGCGCTGGACGAGATCGTAATCCAGCGGCGGGATGTCCCGGTTCTCCTTGGGGCTGAGCCCCATCAGCCACGCCTTGCGCGCATGGATCGTCACCCGTTCGACGCCGGCCGCAACGATCTGGGCCAGGAACTCCGGAAGCGCCTCTTCGGGGTCCTGGTCATCCACCCCGATCCGGCACTTCACCGTTACCGGCACATCCACCTCCGCGATCATCGCCGCGCAACATTTTTTCACGAGGGCCGGATTTTTCATGAGAACCGCCCCGAAAGTGCCCGATTGCACCCGGTCGGACGGGCAGCCACAGTTGAGATTGATCTCGCCAAACCCTGCCCCCATCCCCAACCCCGCCGCCCGCGCCAACTCGTCCGGATCGGCGCCGCCCAGCTGCAATGCGACGGGAGCGTCTTCAGGATCATGATCGAGCAGATGTAGTGCCGCGCCACGCACCAGGGCGGGTGCTGTCACCATTTCGGTGTAGAGCAGAGCCTGCGACGACAGCCGGCGATGGAAATGCCGACAATGCCTGTCGGTCCAATCCATCATGGGGGCAACGGACAATCTGGCGTTTTGATATATTGGCATTTCTCTCGTGTCCCGAACCGTTGCATTCCGCCGCGTTTGCGCCGCCCCCGATCAACCCCGGAATTGCCATCTTGCGAAGATCATGTTCGCGGCCCTGGCCCTCGGCGTGGAGGGCCAGGGCCGGATCCAGATCAAAGCAAGGACTTCACCTTGTCGGCTACGGCCTGCCCCGTGATGCCGAATTTCTCGTAGAGCACATCGGCGGGGGCGGAGGCGCCGAAACTGTCCATGCCGACGAAACCCGATTTCGCCTCGCGGCCGCGTTCTCCGCACAGCCAGCGATCCCAGCCGGTGCGCACGGCTGCCTCGACGCCGACGCGGACGGGACCGGCGGGCAGCACCTTGCGACGATAGCTTTCGGACTGATCCGCGAACAGTTCCCAGCAGGGCATGGAAACGACGCGGGTTCCGATGCCTTCGTCCTGCAACAGCTCGCGCGCGGCCAGTGCAATGGAGACCTCGGAACCGGTGGCGAGGATGATCGCGCGGCGCTTGCCGGTCGCTTCGGCCAGCACATAGGCGCCCTGCGCCGTGAGGTTCTTTGTCTTGTGCTCGGTGCGCACGGTGGGCAGGCCCTGACGCGTGAGCGAGAGCACGGAGGGCGTGGATTTGGACGTGAGTGCCAGTTCCCATGCTTCGGCGGTCTCGACCGTGTCGGCGGGGCGGAAGACCATGGTGTTAGGGGTCGCGCGCGAGATGGCGAGGTGTTCGACCGGCTGGTGCGTGGGGCCGTCCTCGCCCAGGCCGATGGAATCGTGGGTCATCACGAAGACGGTGGGGATGCCCATCAGCGCGGCCAGCCGCATCGCCGGGCGGGCGTAGTCGGTGAAGGCCATGAAGGTGCCGCCATAGGGGCGGATACCACCATGCAGCGCCATGCCGTTCATCGCGGCGGCCATGCCGTGTTCGCGGATGCCCCAATAGATATAGCGGCCATTGCGGTTGTCGGTATCGAACACGCCCAGATCGCCGGTTTTCGTGTTGTTCGAGCCGGTCAGATCGGCCGAGCCGCCGACGGTTTCGCTCATCACCGGGTTGATGACCTCAAGCGCCATTTCCGATGCCTTGCGGGTTGCGACCTTGGGCGCCTCGTCGGCGATCTGTTTCTTCAGCGCGCGGATGCGCGAGGCGAGTGACCGGGGCACGTCGCGCGCGAAGATGCGGGCGAATTCGGCCTTGCGGCGGTCGGACTGGGCGTCGAGGCGGGCCTGCCATTCGGCGCGGGCGGTGGCGCCGCGGCTGCCGACCTTTTCCCACCAGGACTTGATCTCGGCGGGGACCTCGAACGGGCCGGTGGTCCAGCCATAGACGGCCTTGGCATCCTGAAGCTGGCCCAGGTCGGTCAGAGCGCCATGGCCCTTGGATGTATCCTGTGCCGCGTGACCCAGTGCGATATGGGTCTTGCAGGCGATCATCGAGGGCAGGGGGCTGGCCTTGGCGGCGGCGATGGCGGCGTCGATCGCATCGGGGTCATGGCCGTCGATTTCCTGCACGTGCCAGCCGGCGGCGCGGAAGCGGGCGGGCTGATCTGTGCGGTCGGAAAGTTCCACCGTGCCGTCGATGGTGATGTTGTTGTTGTCCCAAAAGACGATGAGGCGGCCCAGTTGATGCCGCCCGGCGAGGGTGATGGCCTCCTGGCTGACGCCCTCCATCAGGCAGCCGTCACCGGCGATGGCATAGGTGTGGTGATCCATCAGCGCCTTGCCATAACGCGCGCGCAGGATTTCCTCGGCCATCGCAAAGCCGACGGCGTTGGACATACCCTGTCCGAGCGGACCGGTCGTGGTCTCGATCCCCGGCGCGTGGCCGTATTCGGGGTGGCCAGCGGTGATCGCGCCCCATTGGCGGAAATTTTTCAGTTCGTCGAGCGTCATCTCGGGGTAGCCGGTAAGATGCAGAAGCGAATAGAGCAGCATCGAGCCATGCCCGGCCGAGAGGATGAAGCGATCACGATCGGGCCAGTCGGGGGCGGTGGCGTCGAACTTGAGGTGGTTGGCATAGAGCACCGTGGCGACGTCGGCCATGCCCATCGGCATGCCAGAATGGCCGGAATTGGCGGCGGCGACGGCATCGAGGGTCAGGGTGCGGATGGCGGCGGCGCGCATCCAGTGGTCGGGGTGTGCGGCGCGGAGGGCGGCGATATCCAAGGGTCGAGTTCCTTTGGTTGATATGCGGTTTACAGCTGTCGCGGGCAATTGCCGGGCGAGTCGGGGCTTCTCTTACCAGTCCGCAGGGGCAGGGCAAATGTCCGAAATTCGCTTTGTGTTGCGCAAGGCCGTGCCGGGAATGGGCGGCAAAGCCCTTTCCTGGTTTGGAAACAAGGCGAAAGGCTTTACTCTTGATGCAATCCGGCGCGATGCGGATGATTCGCTCAGGGGCAGCATTGCGGCCCGGTCAAGTCGGAATGACGGGGATCGAGAGGGCAGGACATGACCCAGGAAATCGTGGAACTGGAGCGGCGCATTACCGCGGCACTGGACAGGATCGGTCAGGGGTTGAACGATCTGGGACCACAAGCCGAAGCCGAGGTGGGCGAAGGCACGGAGATCGAGGAGCTGAAAGCGGCGCTGGAGGACGAAAAGCTTGTCACGGCGCAGCTTGAAGAACGAATCAAGACATTGCACGCACGCCAGGATGGCAAGCTCGCCGAGGTGACGGCCAAGGTCGAGGAACAGGCGGGGGCGATGGCAAAGCTCGACACCGAATTGCAGCGGCTGCGGGCGGCCAATGATCAGTTGCGCGCCTCGAACGTGGCGTTGCGCGAGGCCAATGAGCACGGCGTGGGGGATGCCCACCTGATCAACAAGGCGATGCAGGCCGAACTTGAGGCGCTGCGCGCTGCGCGGGCGGCGGACGCGGCCGAGACAGGAACGATCCTTTCGGCGCTGGAGCCGTTGCTTGAGGATGACCAAGGGGAGGGGGCCTGATGCCCGAGGTGGAAATCATGATCGGCGGGCGCGCCTTCGAGGTGGCCTGCCAGGAGGGTGAGGAGCACTATCTCCACGCTGCCGCGACGATGCTCGATTCCGAGGCCAGCGTTCTGACCGAGCAGATCGGGCGGTTGCCCGAGGCGCGGATGCTGTTGATGGCCGGTCTCATGCTGGCCGACAAGACGGCAGGTGTCGAGGACAAGCTCAAGGCGATGCAGGGCCGGATGCAGGAGCTGGAGAGCGAGGTGGAGCAGCTCAGGAACCGGCCAGCGCCAGAGCCGGAGCGGGTCGAGGTGCCGGTGGTGCCGGAAAGCGTGACCGAGACCATGGCCGAACTGGCCGCGCGGGCCGAGGCGCTGGCGGCGGAGGTCGAGGAGAAGCTGGGCACGGAGGGCTGAGACGGGCGGCTCTCTCTGTGCTCAGATATCGAACTTCGATCAGCCCTGTCCGCGGTAGTGGCGCAGCACGAAAAGCCGGATCGCGGTGGCAAGGCCGGTATCGAGGTCGCGGGTCTCGTCGATTTCGGCGGCGAGCGCGTTGAGCGGCTGTCCGCGCGTGGCGGCGATCTCGCGAAAGGCCAGCCAGAAATCCGCTTCGAGCGAGACGGAGGTGCGGTGTCCGCGCAGTGTGAGTGAGCGTTTGACGGGCTTGCTCACGGTACCGTCAGTCCTCGCGCCGCTTGCTGTCAAGCCGGCGGACGGCCTTTTCGGTGCGGAGCTTGGCAAGCGATTTCTCGGCCTTGCTCAATCCATATTTGGCCGCGTTGTTGTCGGCCCGGCGTTTCTTGTCTGCCCTTGCAGCCGCCTTGCGGACCTTGTTGAGATTGACGACGCCCGCCATCACGACGGCCCCACCATCTTCTCGGGGCGCACGATGCGGTCGAATGTCGCCTCATCGACAAACCCCAGCCGCACGGCCTCTTCGCGCAGGGTGGTGCCGTTCTGATGTGCGGTCTTGGCGACCTTGGTGGCGTTGTCATAGCCGATCTCGGGCGCAAGGGCGGTGACCAGCATCAGGCTCTCGCGCATCAGCCTGTCGATACGGTCCTCGTTGGCCTTGAGGCCCACCACCAGATTATCTGTGAAGCTGGTCACCGCATCGCCAAGAAGCTGCATGGATTGCAACACGTTATAGGCCATCATGGGTTTATAGACATTGAGTTCGAAATGCCCCTGCGAGCCGGCAAAGCCGACGGCGGCGTCATTGCCCATGACATGGGCGCAGACCTGGGTGAGCGCCTCGCATTGGGTGGGGTTGACCTTGCCGGGCATGATGGATGAGCCGGGCTCGTTCTCTGGCAGGATAAGCTCGCCCAGTCCCGAGCGTGGGCCGGAGCCCAGAAAGCGGATATCGTTGGCGATCTTGTAAAGCGAAACAGCGACAACGCGCAGCGCGCCCGACATCTCGACCATGGCGTCATGGGCGGCCAGCGCCTCGAACTTGTTGGGGGCGGTGGTGAAGGGCAGACCGGTGATCCGCGCGATACGCTCGGCCACATCCTCGGCCCAGCCGCGCGGGGTGTTGAGGCCGGTGCCAACAGCGGTGCCGCCCTGGGCCAGTTCATAGATGCGTGGCAGGGCGGATTTCACCCGCGTGATGCTCATCGCGACCTGATGCAGGTAGCCGGAAAATTCCTGTGACAGGGTGAGCGGGGTGGCGTCTTGCGTGTGCGTTCGGCCGATCTTGATGATGCCGTCGAAATCGCGGACCTTCTGTTCGAGCGCGCCATGGAGCCGGGCAAGGCCGGGCAGCAGCACGTCATGCGCCATTGTGGCGGTGGCGATATGCATGGCGGTGGGGAAGGTGTCGTTCGAACTTTGGCCCATGTTGACGTGATCGTTGGGATGGACAGGCTCCTTTGAGCCGAGCACACCGCCCATGATCTCGATCGCGCGGTTGGCGATGACCTCGTTGGCGTTCATGTTGGACTGGGTGCCCGAGCCGGTCTGCCAGACAACCAGCGGGAAATGATCGTCGAGCCGGCCCTCGGCCACCTCGGCGGCGGCCTTCTGGATCGCCTCGCCGCGCGCGGCGTCGAGCCGTCCGAGATCGGTATTGGCCCCGGCGCAGGCCTGCTTGATCACGCCCAGTGCGCGAACGAGCGCCACGGGCTGACGTTCCCAGCCGATTGGGAAGTTCATCAGCGACCGCTGGGTCTGAGCCCCCCAGTAGCGATCGGCGGGCACGTCGAGCGGGCCGAAGCTGTCGGTTTCCGTGCGCGTGGGCGTATCGGTCATCTGCATCTCCTTGTGCGATGGCAAGAGGGACGATGGGTGAGGCTACTTGCGGAAACTGTCGAGGCTGACCACCTCGGCATCCTGAGCCTTGTTTTCGGCCTCCGGATCGTCCCCGACCTCATCGGCTCGCCCCTCTCCGGGGCCGTCATCTCCATCGTCATCCTCGGCATGGGTCTCGAAGCGCAGGCCGAATTCGACCGATGGATCGACGAAGGTCTTGATCGCGTCATAGGGGATGTAGAGCGGTTCGGGCGCGTCGCCGAAATTGAGCGTGATCGAGAATCCGTCGTCGCCCACATCCAGATTGTCGAACCAGTGCTGCATCACGACTGTCATTTCCGTGGGATAGCGGTCGCGCAGCCAGTCGGCGAGTTCTGCGTCGGGGTGGGTGGTGTCGAATGTGATGAAAAAATGATGCGTGCCGGGCAGACCGTGGTCGGCGACATCGGCGAGCACTTCCTGAATGAGCCCTCGCATGGCACGGTGCATCAGGCTGCCGTAATCGATGCTGCGCGACATCTTGGTCCGACCCTTTCGCGGTTTCAATCGGGTATCAGCATAGGCGATTCGGGGAAAAGAGAAAGGCCCCGGACGGGGTTTTTGCGTCTTGGCGCGCGCGTATGAAGGAGGGTAAAGTGCAGGCTTCTGTTGCCAGGTGCCTGCGGACCCCGCCTTGCGCGGCTAGGCGAAAGGACTTAGGTTTCGGTCTTGTTACCGCTTACGCGGCAACTGCAACCGGAGCACGATTGTCGTTGGCAATTATGCTTTACGGACCGATAACGGTGGTACCTCACCGGGACAAAGCAAACCCCTTTACACGTTCGTCGATCCTGTTTCGGCCCCATGGTCCCCCAACGAAGGGATTTTGGTGGAGCCGCCGGGTACCGCCCCCGGGTCCGATCCGCTTATTACGAGCGCGTTTATGTCCATAGTTCCCTCAGGAACATGTCCAACATAGGGTCCGTCCGAGCGTTTGGGAAGGGGCCGGCGCTTCAATTTTGGCGTTCGAGTGACAGTTCAGGCAGGAAATCCTCGACGAATGCGCATTTTCGCGCTTCGCGATGAAGCGTTTCAGGCTTGCCAGGGCATGCCAATTGACTGAACTTCGGATCGGCGATGTCGAGTCGCCAGGTGTTGAAGCCAGACTGAATGTGATGGGCGGCGCTTCGGGAGGCGCCGGACGGTGAGGGCGATGATCACGCCGCAGTTCGTGTTGACCATGGCACGCTATAATGCGTGGCAGAACAAGCAGATGAAAGCCGCGATGGAGGCGTTGGGCGAGCACGCCTGTCGTCAGGATCGCGGCGCGTTCTTCGGCTCGATTATGGCGACGGCGAACCACCTGCTTTGGGGGGATGCGATGTGGATGGCGCGGTTCGATGGCGGTGCGCGCCCCGAAGGCGGCATTCCCGAGAGTGTCGACACGACGACGCGGCTGTCCGATTGGGCACTGGAGCGGTTCCGCATGGATGCGCGCACCCTGCTTTGGGCCGAAGGCTTGCGCGCGATCGACCTGGTCGGAGACCTGACCTGGTTTTCCGGGGCACAAGGGCGGGAAGTTTCCAAGCCCATGGCGCTTTGCGTGGCGCATATGTTCAACCACCAGGCCCATCACCGTGGCCAGGTTCACGCCATGGTTACTGCGACGGGCGGTGCGGGGTGGACCAGCGACCTGGCCTTCATGCCCGAGGAGGGGCCATGGCTTTGATTTCGTTATCGCGGCGACTGCGCCGGACGCCGTTCTCGGACGGGGTCGAGGCGGCCGGCGTGAAGGGATACACGGTCTACAACCGGATGCTGTTGCCGACGGTTTTTCGCAGTATCGAGGAGGACTACCGCCATCTCAAGGAAGCGGTGCAGGTCTGGGACGTGGCCTGCGAGCGCCAGATCGAGATCCGGGGGCCTGACGCGACGCGGCTTGTGCAGATGCTGACCCCGCGCGATCTGCGCGCCATGCTGCCGGGGCAATGCTATTACGTGCCGATTGTCGATGAGACTGGTGGAATGCTCAACGATCCGGTGGCGGTCAAGCTTGCCGAGGATCGTTGGTGGATATCGATTGCCGACAGCGATCTGCTGTTCTGGGTCAAGGGGCTGGCCTACGGCTTCCGGCTCGATGTGCTGATTCAGGAGCCGGATGTGAGCCCGCTTGCCGTGCAGGGACCGCTTGCCGAGGACCTGGTGGCGGCGGTGTTCGGGGATGCGGTGCGCAATGTCCGTTTCTTCCGCTTTGGCCTTTTCGCGTTCCGCGGGCGGCAACTGGTCGTGGCGCGGTCGGGCTATTCCAAGCAGGGCGGTTTCGAGATTTATGTCGAGGGAAGTGATATCGGGATGTCGCTGTGGCATGCGCTGATGGAGGCGGGGCGGTCGATGGATGTGTATGCGGGCTGTCCCAACCTGATCGAGCGGATCGAAGGGGGATTGCTCAGCTATGGCAATGACATGACCGACGAGAACACGCCACATGAATGCGGATTGGGGCGGTTTTGCAATACTCAGACAGCCATCGGCTGTGTCGGACGCGATGCACTTTTGCGGGTGGCGCGGGAAGGGCCGGTACGCCAGATCCGGGCAATCGAGATTTATGGCGACCGGGTGCCGGGTTGTGACCGGTTGTGGCCGGTCATGGCGGGTGACACACAGGTGGGCCATGTCAGCAGCGCGGCATGGTCGCCGGATTTCGAGACCAACGTGGCCATCGGGATGGTGCGCATGACCCATTGGGACGAGGGCACGGATGTCGATGTGATCACGCCTGATGGGGTGCGCGCAGCCTGCGTGCGAGATATGTTCTGGGCATAAGGTGGACGACCGGGTGTCAGAGACGGCCTGTTCGTCACCGTGGATTCGAGTATCCTGAGACAGACGAAAAACGGGGATTCTCCCAACGAAAGGAAGGCTGAGATGTTCAACGCGCTTGTGGTGGAAAAAGACGAAGACAGCGGCAAGACCAGCGCCGCGGTGAAACAGATCGCGGTGGACGACCTGCCCGAGGCCGAGGTTCTGGTCGCGGTCGAGTATTCGACGGTGAACTACAAGGACGGGCTGTGCGTCGGCCCGGGGGGCGGGTTGGTGCGGCACTACCCGCACGTGCCGGGGATCGACTTTGCCGGCACGGTCGAGGCGTCCACGGATGCGCGCTACAAGCCGGGTGACAAGGTGGTCCTGACCGGCTGGCGCGTGGGTGAGGCGCATTGGGGCGGTTATGCCCAAAAGGCGCGGGTCAAGGCCGATTGGCTGGTGCCGCTGCCCGCGGGTCTGGACACCCGCGCGGCAATGGCGGTGGGGACCGCGGGTCTGACCGCGATGCTATCGGTGATGGCGCTGGAAGATCACGGGCTGGAGCCCGGTCATGGTCCGGTTCTCGTGACCGGGGCCGCGGGGGGCGTGGGCTCGGTCGCGACCGCGATTCTTGCATATCTGGGGCATGAGGTGGCCGCGGTGACCGGGCGGCCCGAGACCGGCGATTACCTGAAAGACCTTGGCGCGAGCCGGATCGTGCCGCGCGAGGAGTTGACCGAGGTCACGAAAAAGCCGCTGGAGGGCGAGCAATGGGTCGGCTGTATCGACGCTGTTGCGGGCGCCATGCTGGGCCGGGTGCTCAAGCAGATGAAATACGGCACGAGCGTCGCGGCCGTGGGCCTGGCCGGGGGCGCCATGATCGAGGGGGCGATGATTACGCCCTTCATCCTGCGCGGGGTGAACCTCCTTGGCATCGATTCGGTGATGCAGCCCTATGAAAACCGGCTGCGGGCCTGGGAGCGGGTCGCGCGCGACCTGCCGATGGAGAAGCTTGAGGCGATGATCCGGCCTGCAACGCTTTCTGATCTGCCGGGGCTGGGAGCCGATATCCTGAAAGGCCAGATCAAGGGGCGGGTCGTGGTGGACGTGAATGCCTGATTGCCATTGACAGGTGGGGCGGTGCGGTGCAACGTGCCGTCCATGACCGAAAGAACCGCACATAACGCTTGGTATTTTACGCTGTCTCATTGAGATGGGCGGACCGGGCATGATGAGATGCTGAAGGAAAGACCGCCGCGGGCGGTCTTTTTCATTCGATCAAGCCCCCGTGGCGCCCGAAAGAGAAGGCGAACGGGGCAATGATACATATCAGACGGCCGGAGGCGGGCGACATGACCGTGCTGACGGAAATGGTGGCGGCGCTGGCCATGCACCACGGGGATGAGGTAACGGCGACGTGCGCGGCGCTGGCGCGTGATTGTCTGGGCAATGCGCCTTGGCTCGAGGTGTGGGTGGCCGAGGTGGCGGGGGGGCTGATTGGCTATGCGGCCTGTCAGCGGCGGGTGCAGATGCAGACCGGTCGGCGGGGCGTGGATTTGCATCACCTTTACGTTTCGCGCGACTGGCGCGGGCAGGGGGTGGGCCGAGCCTTGGTGGCGGCGGCATTGGGCTGGGCCGGGAGCGAGAGCTGTGACGTCATGACGGTGGCCACCGACCCGGGCAACAGCGCGGCGCAGGCGTTCTACATGCGGCTGGGGTTTCATCCGGTCGAGATCGAGGCGACCCGGTTCGTTTGCAGGGTTCAGGGTTAGATAGCCGGTGGACGGGGCCACGCGCCCTCGTTGTGCCGTTGCATGGTTCAACCCGTGTCTGAAACGCTCTAGGCTGAAAACTGAACGATTCTGGAGGCGTTTGGCCATGAGCTATGACAGAGACAACATCTTCGCCAAGATCCTGCGCGGCGAGATTCCGAGCGTGAAGCTCTACGAGGACGCCGAAACCTATGTTTTCATGGATATCATGCCGCGTGCCGACGGGCATTGCCTTGTGATTCCCAAGACCCCGGCACGCAACATGCTCGATGCCAGCGACGACCAGCTGACCGCCTGCCTTCGCACGGTGCGACGGATGGGGCATGCGGTGATGCGCGCCTTTGATGCGGGCGGCGTGACGGTGCAGCAGTTCAACGAAGCGCCGGGCGGGCAGGAGGTGTTTCACCTGCATTACCACGTATTGCCCCGCCATGAGGGTGTGAGCCTGCGTCCGCCGGGGCAGATGGCCGAGATGGATGATCTCGAGGCAAAGGCTGCGAAGATTCGCGCCGCGCTGGCGGAAATGGGCTGAACCCGTTCACGCGCGGCGCGCGCGCCGATGGTTGCGGATGGCGAAGAATGTGAACGGTGGTGTCACCTGCATGGTATGCTTTTGCATGCCGGCCTCTCGCGTCGTGGGGCCGGTTCGGGCGGGGGAAATGCCGTATTCGTTTGCCAATGCGCCGCAGTTGTTTGATTGATGGGCGGGTTTCGGTCTAGGGTGACGATCCAAGGGGCATCCCGCGGACCCATCGCGGACCCCCGAAACCGAATGTGCGCGGAAGATGGGGTCACCCATTGCTGCTCAACAGGCCGCCAAGAGCCTACTTTCGCGCCGAAATGGAGGGAGAGACGTGTTTTCGAGAATCATGGTGCCGGTCGATCTAGCACATCTATCAGACCTCGAACGGGCGCTTACATGCGCGGCGGATCTGGCCAAGCATTACGGGGCCAAGGTGACCTATGTCGGGGTGACCGCGGCCACGCCCGGGGCCATGGGGCACAACCCCAAGGAATACGAGGCCAAGCTGTCCGAGTTCGCGCAGGAACAGGCAAAGAGCCACGGTATCGAGACGCATGAGTACACCGTGGTCAGCCATGACCCGACCACCGACCTCGACGATGCGCTGTTGCGTTCGGTCAAGGAGACCGGTGCCGATCTGGTGGTCATGCAGAGCCATATGCCCAACGTGATGGATTACATCTGGCCATCGAATGGCGGCAAGCTCGCCGAGCATGCCAAATGTTCCGTCATGGTCGTGCGCGGCTGAATCAGGATCGAGGGAAAACGAGACAAGGGAGGCCGTTAAATGGCCGAGGAAACGACAGACCAGGGTATCCCGGAGCCGGAAGGCCATTCGGATATCATCGAGACCGACTACCAGGTCGGTCAGGACAACATACAACCCAGGATCGGGCCGTTCGGACTCGACATTCACAACCCCGTTTTCGTGATCTCGGGGTTGGTGGTCGTGCTGTTCACGGCTTATGCGCTCATCGCGCCGCAGCAGGCGGCGGATTTCTTTGGCTGGCTGCGCCCGGCGCTGACCAGCACGTTCGACTGGTTCTTCATGTGGTCAGCGAACATTTTCGTGGTGTTCTGCCTTCTGTTGATCATCAGCCCGTGGGGCTCGGTCCGCCTTGGGGGGACGGATGCGACGCCGGACTACGGCTATATCGGCTGGTTCTCGATGCTGTTCGCGGCCGGCATGGGCATCGGCCTGATGTTCTTCGGTGTTCTTGAGCCGGCCTATTACTTCGGCACACCTTGGGGTGACGAGCCCTTGGGCGTGGTGCGCCCCTTTGACGAGGATGGCGGGCTGATCGAGGGCAATATCGAGGAGGCCCGGCGCATGGCGTTGGCCGCAACGTCCTATCACTGGGCGCTGCACCCCTGGGCAATCTATGCCGTTGTCGCACTGGGGCTGGGCCTGTTCACCTATAACAAGGGTCTGCCGCTGACCATCCGCTCGGCCTTCTATCCGATTCTGGGTGAGCGCGTCTGGGGCTGGTGGGGCCATGTCATCGACACCCTGGCGGTGTTCGCCACGCTGTTCGGCCTGGCCACCTCGCTGGGTCTCGGGGCGCAGCAGGCCAATGCCGGCCTGGAGTATGTCTATGGCATCCCGGAGGGCGTGACGACGCAGGTCATCCTGATCTGTGGCATCACCGCAGTGGCGCTTATCTCGGTTCTGCGCGGGCTCGACGGGGGCGTGAAGGTGCTTTCGGAGATCAACATGGTGATCGCGATTGTCCTGCTTCTCTTCGTGCTGTTCGCAGCGGGGGCCATGGGCATCATGACCGAGTTCTTCAAGGGTCTGGGTGCCTATGTGCAGGAGCTTCTTCCTCTGTCCAACCCGCATGGCCGCGAGGACACGGGCTATCTTCAGGGTTGGACGGCCTTCTACTGGGCGTGGTGGATCAGCTGGTCCCCCTTCGTTGGCATGTTCATCGCCCGCGTGAGCCGGGGCCGCACGGTGCGCGAGTTCCTGACCTGCGTGCTGATCATCCCGAGCCTCGTCTGCATCTTCTGGATGGCCGTGTTTGGTGGCGCCGCGATCAACGACATTGTTGCCAACCCGGAAACGAGCGCGGTCAAGGCGCAGGTGATCGACAGCTACAATCCGCCGCTGTCGCTCTTCGCGATGCTGGAGAGCTTGCCGCTGGCGGCGATCACCTCGACCATCGGCATCGTGCTGGTCATCGTGTTCTTTGTCACCTCGTCGGATTCCGGCAGCCTCGTGATTGACACGATCACGGCCGGTGGCAAGATCGACGCACCGGTCAGCCAGCGCGTGTTCTGGTGTACCTTCGAAGGGCTGGTGGCGATCGCGTTGCTGATAGGCGGGGGGCTTACCTCGCTACAGGCGATGGTGATCTCGACCGGATTGCCGTTCACGCTCATCCTGCTGGCGATCTGTGTGGCGATCGTCATGGGGTTGCGCGCCGAGAAGCGCTGAGCCGGTCAGAAAGAACGAGGAAAGGCCCCGCGCATGTCGCGGGGCCTTTTTGTTTTTCTATGAGCATTTTTGGCAAGATGAAGGGCCGGGGTCTTGTGTCTGGCTGGGCTTTCAACTTGAGTGGGCGCAAATGTTCGAGGGGTGTGACAGATGGATCTGGATGTCGATTTCGTGCGGGCACAATTTCCCGCCTTTGAGGTGCCGTCGCTGACGGGGCAGGGGTTTTTCGAGAATGCGGGCGGGTCATACACCTCGCGGTTCGTCATCGACCGGCTGACGCGGTTCTATCGCGAACGCAAGGTGCAGCCTTATGGCCCCTATGAGGCCAGCCGCCTGGGCGGTGAGGAGATGGACGAGGCGCGCGCGCGGCTGGCGGCGATGCTGGGGATCGAGAGCGACGAACTTTCGTTCGGGCCATCGACCACGCAGAACACCTATGTCCTGGCGCAGGCGGTCCGGCAATGGATGAAGCCGGGCGAGGCAATCGTGGTGACCGACCAGGATCACGAAGCCAATACCGGCCCGTGGCGGCGGCTGGCCGAAGCGGGCGTCGAGGTGCGCGAATGGAAGATTGACCCTGAGAGCGGGCATCTCGATCCGTCGACGCTCGAAAACCTCCTCGATGAGAACGTCCGGCTGGTGTGTTTTCCGCATTGTTCCAACGTGGTGGGCGAGGTTAACCCGGTGACCGAGATCACCGCCATGGCCCATGCGGCGGGGGCGTTTGTCTGTGTCGACGGGGTGTCATATGCGCCGCACGGGTTTCCCGATGTCGGGGAACTGGGACCGGATATCTACCTGTTCTCGGCTTACAAGACCTATGGACCGCATCAGGGGATCATGGTGGTCCGGCGCGCGCTTGGAGAGCAGCTGCCCAACCAGGCACATTATTTCAACGCCGATACACTTTACAAGCGGTTCACGCCCGCGGGGCCTGATCACGCGCAGGTGGCGGCCTGTGCCGGGATGGCCGATTACCTCGACGCCCTGGCCGAGCATCACGGGATTGGCGGTGGTCCGGCGGAACGGGCCACCGGTATACATGACATGATGCGGGCGCATGAGGTGCGGCTGTTGCAACCGCTTCTCGATGCGCTGCGCGCGCGCAACGATCTGCGCCTGTTGGGGCCGGATCGGGCCGAGGGTCGTGCGCCCACGGTGGCGGTGGCGCTGCGTGAGCCGGGGATCGAGGTGGCGCGTCGGCTGGCCGGGCACGGCATCATGGCGGGTGGCGGCGATTTCTACGCGCTGCGCGCGCTCGAAGCGATGGGGGTGGCGCCGGAGCGCGGCGTGTTGCGCCTGAGCTTCGTGCATTACACCAGCGCCGAGGAAGTTGACCGCCTGATCGAGGCGCTGGAACGCGAATTGTGATCCGGGTCCGTCGTGCCGGCGTAACGGCGTGAAAGCGGGGTTAATGTCATGGAGAGCAACACGCCGTGCATCTGGTGGGTGCGACGGGATTTGCGGCTGGGCGACAACGCGGCACTGAGCGCGGCGGCCGAAAGTGGACCGGTGATCGCGCTGTTCATCCGGGATGTGCAGATGGACGGGCTCGGGGCCGCGCCGAAATGGCGGCTGGGCGAGGGTTTGCGCGAATTGCAGCGTGCACTCGAGGCGCGGGGCAGCCGGTTGATCCTGCGCCGGGGCGCGGCGCTCGACGTGCTGCGCGAGGTGATCGCCGAGACGGGCGCGCGTGCTGTGCATTGGAACCGGCTCTACGATCCACTGTCGCGGGAGCGGGACGGCGACATCAAGAGTGCACTCCGATCGGATGGAATTACGGCGCAGAGCCATGGCGGGCATCTCTTGCACGAGCCGTGGACGGTCGAAACCGGGAGCGGCGGCTTCTACAAGGTTTATACCCCTTTCTGGAAGGCGGTGCGTGGGCGCGATCCGGGCACGCCCTTGCCGGTGCCGCGTCTCGCGCCGCCGCGAGGCTGGCCGCGGGGCGAAATTCTCGATGATTGGGCGCTGGGCGCGGCGATGCGGCGCGGCGCCGCGGTGGTCGCGCGCCACTGCAAACCCGGCGAGGCGGCGGCAGCGGCCCGGCTGAGCGCGTTCATCGAGGCGCGGTTGGCGAGCTACGGCGACGGGCGGGACATGGTGGCGCAAAACGCGACGTCGGGCCTGTCGGAATACCTCGCGCTGGGCGAGGTTTCGCCTCGGCAGGTATGGGCCGCGGGGATGGCGGCACGGGAGAAGGCCAATCGGGGTGCGGAAGCCTTCCTGCGCCAGATCGTGTGGCGCGATTTCGCCCATCACCTGATGTTCCACACGCCGCATATCCTGAACGCCAACTGGCGCGAGGGTTGGGACGGGTTCCCATGGGCCGAGGATGCAGAGCATCCGCATTTTCAAGCCTGGAAGCAGGGGCGCACAGGGGTCGATCTCGTCGATGCGGCGATGCGCGAGATGTATGTGACGGGACACATGCACAACCGTGCGCGGATGATCGTGGCCTCGTACCTGACCAAGCATCTGCTGGTGCATTGGAAGCTGGGGCAGGCATGGTTCGAGGAGTGTCTCACCGACTGGGACCCGGCCAACAACGCGATGGGTTGGCAATGGGTGGCGGGCTCGGGGCCCGATGCGGCGCCCTATTTCCGCATTTTCAACCCCGAGACGCAGGCAGAGAAATTCGACCCCGAGGGACAATACCGGCGCAGGTGGCTGGCCGAGGGGCAGGCGCAGCCCACCGAAACGGCGCTGAGCTTCTTCGAGGCAATGCCCGAAAGCTGGAATCTCGCGCCCGGCGACATGCGTCCCACACCCTTGATCGAATTGAAAGCAGGGCGCGAACGGGCGCTGGCGGCCTATGAGAGTAGCCGGTGAGCCCAGAGGTTCGCGTCGCAGGCCAGAGTGTGACTGTTTGGTTTATGAGATCCAGAATTTGCAGCTCGCCTCTTGCGCCCTGTCCGGTCATGGCGGAAGCTGATGCCGATGAGGGTCATCATGGACAACGGGAGCCGATGCCGAGCACCGCCCGACTGATTGCCGCGTTCTGCCTGATGGTGATCGCATGGATCGTTACCGAACAGGTGATGGCCGTGATGCCCTCGGAGACGCAGTTCGGGTATTTCCGGCTGGTCAATCTTGTAATAGCCGCGCTTTGCGGCTGGGTCGTGATCGGCGGCCGTTTGGGAACCGATTATGTCACATCGCTAAGCATCGGCCTGACAGGCGTTGCAGCAATGGTCTTCTGGGCGCTTTTTGTTCAGGCTTTCAACGAAATGCTCCGCCTTGCCCTCTCCCGGCGATATGGTGGACCTGTAGAAGCGGTGGTGGATGTCTTCCAGCTCGGGATCGACTACGGGGCGAACCTCCTGCATGTACATATCCTGGCGACATTATTCGTGGGTGGCCTCCTGGCTGGGGTTGTGAGCGAGTTCGTGCATCGCCGCTGGACTTGAACTTCAGGGGCGCAAGGCTACGATGACCAACATTTTTCTCTACGGCACCTTGCGGCATGCGCCGCTTCTGGAAATCATTTCCGGGCAGTCCCTGGAGTTTCTTGATCCCGTCCCGGCACGGCTTTCCGGTTACAGGGTTGCAGAGGTCGACGGGCACGGATTCCCATTGATAGAGGAGCACCATGGCGCCTCTTGCGAAGGTGTATTGTTGCGCGATGTGCGAGACGCTGTGGCCGCGCGGCTCAACTTTTACGAACTGGGGTTCGGGTACGAACTGCGTGATGTCATGGTCGAAACCGATAGCGGGCCGGTTGTGGCATGGGCCTATTTCCCGCGGCCGGGATTGTGGCAGGCAGGTCCGGACTGGAGGCTGGACAAATGGTCTTGCGAAGGCTGGCCGGTGGCAAAGTACGCAGCAAGAGAGATGATGGAGTATTTCGGGAAGTTTTCGCCTGAGGAGGTTGCAGATCGTCATGATATGATCTTGGCTCGTGCAGGCGCGCGCGCGCGGGCCGAGGCACATCCGGCACCAGCGACCCTTCGCTGCGGGATCGGACGTGAATGCGTGGAGAAAGGGGCCGCCGAGATAAGCCACGCCGGTTTCTTCCTGATGCGCGTCTACCGTTTGCGACACCCCCTCTTTTCCGGCGGGATGAGCGAATGGATCAGCCGGGAGGTTTTCATATCCGGGGATGCGGCGCTTGTTCTGCCCTACGATCCGGTTCGAGACCGGGTGATGCTGATCGAGCAGTTTCGCATGGGACCTTATGCAAGGGGGGATGGCTTGCCATGGCTCCTCGAACCGATTGCGGGGCGGATCGAGGCGGGAGAAGGCGCCGAACCCACGGCGCGACGCGAAGCGGTTGAGGAGGCCGGGCTACGCCTGGGCAATCTGGAAAGGATCGGAGCGTTCTATGCCTCGCCGGGGAATTCGAGCGAGTACTTCAACTGCTTTGTGGGCTTGACAGATTTACCCGATGACGCCGCGGGGAACGGTGGCGCCGAAGAAGAACAGGAAGATATACGTAGCCATCTTCTGCCGTTCGACGAGGCCATCACACTGATGGAAAGCGGCGAGGCGAACGTGGCACCCCTTGTGCTTATGCTGCTTTGGTTGCAACGAGAGAGGCCCCGGTTGAGGGCCGCCGCAACGGGCCAACCGATTGCTTGAGTTGCCAAGCGTGAGGGCCTACACCTGATTGGGCAAGCCATGTCAAGGAGCGCCCCATGTCCATTCCGCTGATTGCTCAGGATCTCTCACAGGCTGTCGGGAACACGCCGATGATCCGCCTCAGGCAGGTAAGCGAGGCAACCGGCTGCACCATCCTGGGCAAATGCGAATTTCTCAATCCCGGGCAATCGGTCAAGGATCGTGCGGCGCTCTACATCATCCGCGATGCGGTGGCGCGGGGTGAATTGAAGCCGGGTGGCACCATCGTCGAAGGGACGGCGGGCAACACCGGTATCGGGTTGGCGCTGGTAGGTGCGTCGATGGGGTTCAAGACAGTGATCGTGATTCCCGAGACCCAAAGCCAGGAGAAGAAGGACATGCTGCGGTTGGCGGGGGCCGAGCTTGTAGAGGTGCCGGCTGCGCCGTATCGCAACCCCAACAATTTCGTGCATTATTCGCGCCGTCTGGCCGAACGCCTTGCGCAGAGCGAACCCAAGGGCGCGATCTGGGCCAACCAGTTCGATAACGTGGCCAACCGTCAGGCGCATGTTGAAGGCACCGGCCCCGAGATCTGGGCGCAGACCGAGGGCGGGGTCGACGGGTTCGTCTGCTCCGTGGGGTCGGGCGGGACGCTCGCCGGTGTAGCCGAAGCGCTTCAGCCCAGGGGTGTCAAGATCGCCATCGCCGATCCGATGGGTGCGGGGCTTTACAGCTATTACACCACCGGCGAGATCGCGATGGAGGGCAGCTCGATCGCCGAGGGTATCGGGCAGGTGCGGATCACGCGCAATCTTGAGGGGTTCACGCCCGACATGGCCTATCAGGTGCCGGATGAGGAGGCGTTGCCCTACGTCTTTGACCTCCTGGAACACGAGGGGCTGTGCCTGGGCGGGTCGAGCGGAATCAACGTGGCCGGAGCGGTGCACATGGCGCGCGAGATGGGGCCGGGCCATACCATCGTGACCATCCTGTGCGATTACGGCACACGTTATCAGTCCAAGCTGTACAACCCGGATTTCCTGCGGGAAAAGGGTTTGCCGGTGCCGGGATGGTTCGCCACCGCACCCAAAGAGGTTCCGGTGGTGTTTGTCGAGGAATGAACAAGGTGCGTGCATTCCTGCTCTCGTTGATGTTGTGTCTTTTGGCATTGCCCGGCGTTGCCCAGCAGACCGATGAACAGGCGATCGATTATGACGCATGGCAGCGCATCGCAGAGCGCGCCGAAACGGCGGTCGAAGCGGGACGGGCGTCGGATGCGGCACTGGGAAGTCTGCGCATGGAACTCGCCGAATGGCGGGCGCGCTTTCTGGACGCACAGTCAACCAACAATGCGCGTATCCGCACGACCCGTGAACAGCTTTCCGCGCTCGGGTCACCGCCTGAAAACGGCGAAGAACCAACCGAGATTGCTCAATCTAGGAGCGAACTGAATGCGCAGCTGGCCGAGCTTCAAGCCCCGGTGAAAACCGCCGAGATCGCCCATGCGCGGGCTGATGGATTGATCCGGGGGATCGACGCGATCATTCGTGATCGTCAGTCGCAACAGTTGCTGGAGCGCGGGCCCTTGCCGGTCAACCCGTTGCACTGGGCACCCGCACTGAGCGAGCTCAACACTGCCTTTGCCAACCTGCGCAATGAGTGGCGCAGCGCATGGGAAAATCCGATTCAGCGAGAAATGACGAAAAGCCGGTTGCCGATGTCGATCCTTTTGCTGATCGCCGGCACGGTCTTGCTCGTACAGGGCTGGAAATGGGTGAGTCGACTGACAGTCCGCATTCAGAACCACAGCGATAGCCGGAGTCGCTGGCTTTTGGGATTCGTTGCCTCCCTTGGGCAACCGCTCGTCATGCTGTTGGGCTTTACCGCTTTGATCGAGGCTGCGTATTCAACGGGTTTGCCCGGCTTGCGAGGCGAACAGCTTTTGTCGGCGCTGCGACCGGCCGGATATCTGTTCATCGTTTCGATGTGGATTGCCTTGCGTGTCTTCCCGCGAGGCAACCTTGACGACCCTCCCTTGAAACTTTCAGCGGAACGGCGCCGTGAAGGTCGGTTTGAGGGGGGGCTTATCGGCCTCGTCCTGGGGCTTTCGATGCTGGTCAGGCCGATTTCGACCTATGAGGGCTGGACGCCGGCGACCAACGCGGTCGTGACATTCCCTCTGATTGTTCTGAGCGGTTTGCTGATGTGGCGCCTCGCCCGGCTGTTGCGACAGAATCACGCCAGGATCGCCGAGGACGACGCGGCAACGCCGGGATATATCGACCAGTTGCTACTGCTGCTGGCTCGGGCCTTGCAGGCAGTGGCCATTGCCGGCGTCCTTCTGGCACTGGGCGGTTATTTCGAGGCTGCCCGCACGCTGACCTTCTCGATGCTGTCATCGGTGCTCCTGCTGGCATTCGTGATGATCCTGCAACGCCTTGTTGCCGAGCTTTGGGTTCTGTTCTCGGGCTTTGGCGAAGAGGGGCGAGACGGGTTGGTCCCGGTGCTGGCCGGGTTTGTGTTGAGCCTGGCGGCGGCTCCGTTCCTTGCGATGATCTGGGGCGCGCGCTCGACCGAGCTGATCGAGCTCTGGACGCAAGTCAATAGCGGATTCATGTTGGGCGAGACGCGGATCAGCCCGGTGGATTTCCTGACATTTGCCATCGTTTTCGCTGCAGGGTACACGATCACCCGGCTGTTGCAGGGCACGCTGCGCAACACGGTTCTGCCCAAGACGCGGATGGATGTGGGCGGGCAGAACGCCCTGGTGTCGGGGCTTGGCTATGTCGGCATCTTTCTGGCTGCGATCATCGCCATCACCTCGGCGGGCATCGACCTCAGTTCTCTGGCCATCGTGGCCGGCGCGCTGTCTGTCGGGATCGGTTTCGGGCTTCAGAACATCGTGTCCAATTTCGTCTCGGGCATCATTCTGCTGATCGAACGGCCGATTTCCGAAGGTGACTGGATCGAGGTTGGCGGCCAAATGGGATATGTGCGCGACATTTCCGTGCGTTCGACCCGGATCGAGACCTTCGACCGCACCGACGTGATCGTGCCCAATGCCGATTTGGTGTCGGGCACTGTGACGAACTATACCCGCGGCAATACCGTCGGGCGGGTGATCGTTCCGGTCGGTGTGGCCTATGGCACTGATACCGGCAAGGTCGAAGCGATCCTGCGCGAGATCGCCGAAGCCCATCCCATGGTTCTGTTGAATCCGCCCCCGGCGGTCGTATTCCAGGGGTTCGGCGCGAGCAGCCTCGATTTCGAGATCCGCGCCATCCTGAGAGATGTGAACTGGGTCCTGACCGTCAAGTCGGACATGAACCACGAGATTGCGAAACGGTTTGCCGATGAGGGGATCGAGATTCCCTTTGCGCAGCGCGATGTATGGCTGCGCAACCCGGAGGTTCTGGGCGGCGGGCCGGAACGACCGGCCGAGCCTTCGCACGACCCTGCGCCAGATGATCGGAAACCCGGTCGACGCGCGGATCGTCCCGATCTTTCGAACCTTCATGAAAGCGACATGGACGACGGGGACCCGGGTGTTGGCGGAGACGGAGACGGAGACGGACGATGACCGACCACCTGTTTCAAGATGATGCCTATCTGCGCGACGCAACTGCGACTGTGACCGGACACACCCAAGAAGGCGGGATCATCCTCGACAGGTCGATCTTCTACCCGACCGGTGGTGGACAGCCCGGCGACAGCGGCTCGATCCATTGGGACGACGGCGCGACTCGTATTGCAACTGCCATGAAGGCAGGGCAGGGGGAGATTGCGCTCGTCCCCGCCGAACCGCACGCCCTGCCGGCGGTCGGAACAGAGGTGCAACAAGTTATCGACTGGGAGCGGCGTCATCGCCACATGCGGATGCACACGGCACTACACCTCCTTTCGGTCGTATTGCCGCTGCCGGTGACGGGCGGGCAGATCGGGGTCGACAGGGGGCGGCTGGATTTCCTCATGCCCGAACCGCCCGAGGATCGCGTGGCGCTTGAAGAGGCACTCAACGACCTGATCCAGAGCGATGCACCGGTCACCGATCGATGGATTGACGAGGCGGCGCTGGATGCCCAGCCAGAACTGGTCAAGACGATGTCGGTGCGTCCCCCCCGCGGGGTTGGGCGGATTCGTCTCGTGCGTATCGGGGAAGCCAACCGCCAGATCGATTTGCAACCCTGTGGCGGCACGCACGTTGCCCGCACGGCAGAAATCGGCCGAATCGGCATCTCCCGAATCGAGAACAAGGGCAAACAAAACCGTCGGGTACATGTCCATCTCGATTGATCCGCGCGCAAAGCGAGCCATCTGGCGGTTTAGCCCCTTGCAGCCCCCCCGCAATATTGGATAGACCCGTCGTCGGAGCGGTGGCCGAGTGGTCGAAGGCGCACGCCTGGAAAGTGTGTAGGCGGGAAACCGTCTCGAGGGTTCGAATCCCTTCCGCTCCGCCATCATCCCTGTTGCGAACACGGACAGGTGCCCCTCTCGGCGCGGAAATAGTTGTGTTTTCAAAGGGCTTTGCCTCCACCATGCGAACCTCTGAGACTACGCGCCAAGCCCGTTTCAGGCTCTGAACGCCGCTCCGTCTCTGTTCGGGCGAACCTCGCCGTTTTCGGTTCGGTTGGATTTTTTCACGCTTTTCCAATAGCCTGAGTTGCAACCCCGCCAAAACTTCGGGCCTTGTGTCAATCGCCTTCGAGGGGAACAGAGCCGCAACACGCGAGAGGCGCAGCCGCTGGGTGCGCTGGTCGAATGGCGCGTAGCGGTGGCGGTGATTTGCTTGACCGCCTACTTCTGATCGTCCGCTTTCCCGCGCAGTACAGTGTCGATAATCGCGACATACCGATCCGCCAGTTGTCGAACATCCTGGTGGGCAAGGTCGATGATCGCGCGAAGCTGCTCGTGATCGCCGATCGGCCGGTAGCTGTGCTTTTCCATGTGCGCCTCGATGGCTGCGATCCTGGCCTGGTCGCCCTCGAGGAAGTCTCGGAAGTCCCGCTCGGACTTCCTCGCGTTGCAGGCACGGCAGCTCGGCACGAGATTGCCGAGCCGATGTTCGCCGAGCGCTTGCTTGTTGATGGGAACGACGTGGTCCATGACCAACTCGCCCTCGGCGCCGCAGTATGCGCAGACGCGACCGAATTCCTCGATGATTTGCTGCCAGTGCACGGCGCTGAACTGTTCGTCACCGAGGCGGCTCAGGATGTTTCGGACCAGATAGTTCTGGGCGTTGCCGATCGCGTTACCCTTGTAGCGCCCTCGCGCGGCGCGGACGGTGGCCTCGGGTTGCGCCTCATCGCGAGTGGTTTCGGGCTCCGGATCGGCGAATGCGATGCCCCGCTGGGCAAGATAGCTCCGGAACAGCGGAAGGCTTTTGCTGGTCGGAGGGTTGAACCATTGGCTCGTGACACGGACTGGAATGCCGTTCACGACGTAGTCCCGGCTCCAATAACGGACGCGGTCTGTCTGCCCAATCTGGTCGACCGGTCGGCAGAACGGGTAATTGATGTCGAAGGTTTCCTTCGAGTATCGAGAATCTTGAAGGCGAACAAACTCTCCTGGATCCCGCATCTCGCAATACTCGAAGATCGCCGGAATGCTGCTTTTTACTAATTGACCGATCTTCATACGGTTCCCTTCGACACGTCGAAGGAACATTACCCTGACACAAACCGTCAGACGACCAACAATTTCCACCCAGAAAGCGATGCCTCAGTCGAACACCCGCCCCGGCTGCTTGTCCCACGGAAGGGACGCCACGAAGCACAGATCATAGATGGTGATTGTCGAGGGCTCGCGGTGGACGACCAGCCGCTCTAGAACCTCGGGCGCGAGCCAGGCGAGGCGCAGGAGGCGGCTGACGTAGCGGTCGGAGAGGCCCTCGTCGGCGGCGAGATCGGCGAGCGTGGTGACGCCGCCGCGTTCCAGCCGCTGCCGCCAGCCCCATGCCCGGCCGATGGCGCGCAGAAGGTGCGGATCCTGCCCGCGACCCATAGCGGCCTCGACATGCTTCGGCGGCAGGATCCGGGGACGACCACCGCGGCGGCGGAGTTCGAGCGGGATGTGGACACGCAGGGTGTCGGGCGCGGGCATCAGGCGACCTCCTTCTTCGGCGGGGCCATCAGCGCAGCGATGGCGCCGAGGCCGTCGTGGCGCAGGTCGATGGCGAGACCCGCCTCGCTCACGGTGATGCGCGCGACCAGCAGCTGGACGATGCGCGCCTGCTCGGCCGGGATCAGCGCCTTCCAGAGATCGTCGAACTGCGCCAGCGCGGCGACGACAGTGGTTTCGTCGAGGTCAGGGCTGTGAATCGGCATGCAAAAGTGACCCACCTGGGTGGGTTATGATCATCTAAAACT